>FWPV01000801.1_pt1 | contig 92287 bp, 67 predicted proteins | sample 2228371 | NCBI WGS metagenome assembly FWPV01 (sample SAMEA103939776, study PRJEB20133) | metagenome
ACAGGAATAAAGTAAAGCGCCCCCTATTATGAAGGAATACACAATAGACGTAGCTGGAAAAAGTTTCTGTAAACACGGCGAGGACATTTGTGGAGACACCTTCAAAGTCTTTCGCGCCCCAGATTCCACTGTTGTAGTTCTTTCAGATGGCTTGGGTAGCGGAGTAAAGGCTAATGTGCTTTCTACGCTCACTGTTGAAATTGTCGGCGGCCTTGTAACCGGTAACCTGAGCACTTATGAAGTAGTTGAAACTCTAATCGCAACTTTGCCCGTTTGCAACTGGCGCGGAATCGCTTACTCAACCTTTTCCATCCTCCGCGTTTACGACACAGGCCAGGCCACCCTAGTAGAATATGATTCCCCTCCATCCCTTTTTCTCAAGGCAGGAAAAAATGTCAATGTTATGAAAGGCTCCGAGATCGAGATCCTTGGCAAATCCATTCGCGAAAGCCGCTTCCGAATGCGTCCCGGTGATATGTTTTTGCAAATGTCAGACGGCATTATCCACGCCGGAGTCGGGCAAATGCTTAGGCTGGGCTGGCGCGAAGAAGGAGTTCGTCAATACATTTCGGAAATAATTCCGCAAACAAGCGACAATCCGGACGCGCTGGCGGAATTGGTGCTGAATCAAGCCGGCGCTCTTTGGCAAAACCGCCCAGGCGATGATGGCACGGTTGTGGCAACCCGATACCGCCGCGCGCTTAATACAACAGTCCTTACAGGACCTGCGGGAGACCCTAAAGACATGCCTCAAATGCTTAAGGACTTTTTGTCTGCCAATGGCAAAAAGGTGGTCTGCGGAGGCACAACTTCACACTTGGTTGCCGAGAAGCTCGGAAAGAAACTAGAAGTCGATCTTCGTTATCTGGATAGCGGGTTGCCTCCTATCGGCAAAATCGAAGGAATAGATTTAGTAACAGAAGGCATGCTCACACTCAATCGCGCCGTCGATTATCTAAAGAACGGCATCCCGGAAGGCGAAGATAATGCGGCTACACTACTATTGAACCAATTGCGCAAGTCTGATGGGATATCTTTCTTGGTCGGGACAGCGCGCAATCCGGCGCATCAGAACGCAGACCTGCCAACGGAGCTTTTGCTTCGCCGAACAGTGGTCGAAACGCTCGCGTCCTTGCTGCGAAACGAAGGTAAAACTGTCGAAGTCCGCTATTATTGACCATGTCTCCATAAGTAGGGGTATTTATCAAAAAAAATAATCCCCGCTATCCATTTACTCGCAATTCATTTAATAAGCGTCTCTAGATGGAAAACAGCTACTAATAAAAATTATCAGCCTTTGCTCCGTCTCCATACGCTTTGACTTCTTTGCCCTCCTGACTTGCCAAATGCCAGGCTAAATGATAGCATACGAACCTATAGGATAAGTACAGCTTAGGAATGGAGGTTGCCGGTTGAGGTTCACTACCACGATGTTCTTGCTAATGATTGCTGTGTGCTCGTTCGCTTACTTTGATGAAGAATCCGGAAAGATTAAAGGCGAAGCCTGGCGTTCAGGCGTGCCTTTAGGCGGTTTGGGCTGCGGAAAACTCGAATTGTGCACGGATGGTTGGTTGGGCAATTATACCGGAAACAACAACTGGGACCGTCCTACTGGCAGAATTAAAGGTGCTTTCTTTGCCTTGTATGCGGAATCCGGCGATAAAAAGGTTGCCCGAATGCTTCGTTTGAAATCCAGCAATGAATATGAAGGTGTCGAAAATATAGAAGATTTAGACTACTACGGATGGTTCCCTACAGCCAAGTTAAATTACTTCGATAAGTCGTTGCCTGTCGAAATCGAAATGTTTGCGTGGTCTCCACTAATACCACATAATGCGGCAGATTCATCTTTGCCAGCGGCTAGTTTCAGTTTCAGCATCAAAAACTCGGCAAAATCATCGGCAAAAGCCGTGCTGCTTTTTTCTTGGCCTAATATTGCCGGCTTTGGAGGCCGCGAGGAAACCCCTTGGGATCACCTTTCGAATAATGACCAGAAACCTTTCTCCTCCAGAGTCGTAACAGGCGTCTTGTATGACAAACCTAACTGGCCGCCTAAGAACTGGGATGAGGATTTTTTGTGGCTAAACAGCCATTATGACCATAGGAATGTAAAAGGGAATTATTTTCTCGGCATTAAGAACGGATCTGCTTCCGTCCGCCTGATAAGAAACTACGATGCCGACTCGACCGAACTGCCTTTCTGGAAATCTTTTTCTCAAACTGGAATAGCTGCTTGCAACGAACCCGAATCAGTTGCTCAACCCGCCGCGGCTTTGGCGGCAGAAATCGAACTCAAACCCGGTGAAAGCAGATCGATAGATTTTGTTCTTGTGTGGTACTTCCCCAATTTGGTCGCCACGTTTCAAAAGGACACGACTCCAGGTCCGCCAAAAATTTCTGCCGCAAATACTCAATATATGTTCGATGGAGACCTGGAAACAGGTTGGAGTTCTTTATTGAATATCAAGCAGGACGAACGGATAGTCATAAACCTCGCAAATGAATACGAAATTTCGAAAATTATTCAAAACTCACGGGGCTCTGGCAACAATTATTTACGGGCTTTTTCAATAGAGCTTTCTGCTGATGGGCAGAATTGGTTCAAAGTCTTCAAAGCAAACGAGGACCACGTAAAAGCTCTAGTCGAAAAAGAAGCCATTCCAGCCTCTTTTGAACCTCACAAAGCAAGGTATATCCGGATAACTAACAATTCATCGCGAAATCGCAAATGGGTGATTAAAGAGCTAGAAGTTTACGACGCTTCAGGAAATCGCATCCCTTCGGATTCTTTTACTGCCGAGGCGCACTACAAAACTTTCGCAAATAGCCCAATAGTAACGAACTATAAAAAATATTTCGAATACCGTTTCCGCGATCCCCATGCAATCGCTGAGTTCATTCTAATGGAAAAAAACAGGTTGTTGGCAGAAACCTTGGAATGGCAAGAGTTGGTCAGAATGTCCAATCTGCCAAACTGGTTGAAACTGAAACTGGTGAACTGTTTGTTCCCGCTTTATGCAAACAGCATCTTTGACAGAGAAGGGACATTCACAGTTTTGGAAAGCCCCACAAATATGCATGGTGCGCTTGGAACAATGGACCAGAGAATGGCGTCGCACGGTTTTTATACGCAGATGTTCCCTGAACAAGACGCAGCTGAACTGAGGCTATTTGCAAAGTGTCAAGATCTTGTAGAACCTAAAGCGGATGGCCGAATTCCGCATTTCTCCGGCAATGTCCACCAAGTCATCGGTAACCCAAACGTCCATTATGGTGTGACAGACTGGCCAGACCTTTCTTGCTCGTTTGTAATGCAAGTCTTGAAATACTACAGATGGACGGAAGACAAAAAGTTTTTGGATGAAATGTGGCCTCACGTGAAGCGCGCAATGGAATGGCTCGATTCTGCAGATTCGGATGGCGATGAAATTCCAGAAGGCGGTAGCACTTACGATTATGAACCTATGCCTCTAGGCGCTTTTATCTACAATGCCAGTTGCTATCTAAGCGCGTTGCGGGCGGCATCCGATTTGGCTATTATCCAAAACAGTCCTGCATTAAAAAGAAAATACAATAACAAGTTCAATCGCGTTCAAAAAAGCGTTATGGAAAACCTTTGGAACGGCGCGTTTTTCATTAAAATGGTGAAAAAAAATGGCGAAAAGATTCCCAACAGTTTCATAGCACAACTCGCGGGCGACTGGCTTGCGAGGCTTTGCGCATCGGGATCTATTTTCGATCCAGAAGTGGCTGATTCAACAATGCGGGAAATTCTAAGGCGCCACGTCCATGCTTTTTCACCGGTGCCTCCAATGGAAGTCACGCCAGACGGGACTTTAACAACAAAGGCTTGCTTCATCCTCCAACACGAGCCATATGTCGGCTGTGAGGCAATTAATTTGGGTTATACGGATGACGGACTGGATGTAATCAGAAGGGTTTTCGAAGTTGGCTGGTCGCTTAACAAGAACCCCTGGCGTCAGTCTCTCGCTGCTAGGGCTCCCGAAGGCGTTATGGGCGGGCTAACTTGCTATATGACTAACCCAACCACCTGGCACGTGTTTAATGCTTTATCTGGAACAACTTTGGATTTGCCACAAAAAACGCTCTATATTTCGCCTAAGATTGGTAAAACAATCCCAGAACTCCATATCCCCATTTTTTTCAGCAGGTTCTGGCTTTGGATGGACTATAATCCCGGAAAAAATATTTTGAAATTGAAGGTATTGAAGACTTTTGGCGCTCCGGTTGTCATAGATAAAGTCGCTTCTGAAGTTGAATCTGCCGCCATAAAGCTTGACAATCCTTTTGTTGTTGCAGAAGGTGCGACGCTTGACCTGTCTAAGCATATCAAAAAGCTGGTCATTTACCCGGAACCTCGATTTGTGAAATAAGGAGAAACCTAAAATGCGGCACACGCTTCTGGTTGCTATTTTTGTCGCCTACGCCTGCGCGGCCTTTGCTTCTCAGTTCAATATGGATACTGGCACTATTACCAATCAAAGTTGGCGTTCCGGCGTTCCGTTGGGCGGCATAGGTTGTGGAAAACTGGAAGTTCTTACAGATGGATGGTTCGCTTTCTATACAGGAAACAACAATTGGGATCGCCCTACAGGCAGAATGAAAGGAGCATTTGCGGCAATCTATGCCGAATGCGGCAAAAATAAAGCCGCCCGCATTCTTAGAAAATCCAAAATGCCTGAAGAATACCAACTAGTTCCGAATATATCCCATATAAACTATAGCGGCTGGTTTCCTTTAGCAGACCTGAAGTTCAAAGATGAAAAACTGCCCGTAGACGTGAGGATGCTGGCGTGGTCTCCTTTAATACCTCATAATGCAAAGGATTCCTCTTTGCCAGTCGCTTGTTTCAGGTTTTCAATCTCTAATCCTAATAAGCAAAAGGCTAAAATCGCCCTGCTGTTAGCTTGGCCAAACTTGATCGGTTGGGGCGGAAATAAATCGCTTCAATGGGACGATCTAAGTGGCAATTTTGCGAAGGTCTTCGAAAGCAACTTAGCACTGGGGCTCGAATTCTTCAAGGCAACAAAAAAGGCCTATCCCTCGAACTCGAAAAACCCGATCGGCAACTTTTATTTGGCAATAAAAAAGCAACCAGACATTAACTTCAGCGGTTTTATTTTTAACTCGGCTTCACCAACGCCGGCTTTTTGGAGTTCATTTGCCGAAAAAGGTATGGTATTGACCTCAATGCACCCTGAGCAAGATAAAGAGCCTGCAGGCGCGGTCTCTGCAGAAATGGTCTTGAAACCAGGTGAAAAAAGAGTTCTCGATTATATTTTAGTCTGGCACTTCCCAGACCACGTCACGATTCAAACGATACGCAATCCTACAGGCGGAACCGAAAAAATTGCTTCCCAAACAAAATTGGCTTTCGACCGCAATCCTTCCACTAGATGGTCCACACAGCAGACTATGAACCCTGGGGATTCTTTCTTGCTTGACCTGGGCAAAGATTTTGAAATAAGCAAAATCATTCTAGACAGCAAAGGTTCGCCTTGGGACTATCCCAGGGGTTGCCAAATAGAGGTCTCGAATGACGGCATAAATTGGATAACGGCGGCGAGCCTAACGCCTGACGAGGCAAATCGTCGGCAAAATGACGGCATTATTGCTGTGGATTTCAATCCGGTCAAAGCCCGTTATATAAAAATCGTGCAGTTATCCTCCGATATCTGGTATTGGTCCATTCACGAACTCGAATTATACGATGTTAAGGGAAATCCAATAGACTCCTCGAATTGGTCAGCCGAAGCCTATTTAGCTAAGTTTGAAACCAAACAGATCGAAGAAAATGTAGGGCATTATTATTCAAACTTCTTCAAAAACGGTAGGGCAATTGTCGATTATGTTTTCCAAAACCATGACAGTCTTCTGTCGCAGACTCGCAAATGGCAAGACCATATCCGAAAAAGCAACCTACCTTCATGGTTAAAACTTAAGCTTATAAATTGCGCTTTCCCTATGTATGCTTGCACGATTTTGACTAAAGATGGTCGTTTTGTTATTCAGGAGAGCCCTATCGATATGGGGGGCGCAACCGGCACTATGGACCAGCGTATGGCGGCTCACGCATTCTGCACACAGCTTTTCCCCGAGCTGGATGAGAACGAACTGCGGATTTTCGCCACTTGTCAGGATTTGGTCAAGCCTGTAGCTGATGGCAGGATATCTCATTTCAATGGCAATATTCACGAAGTTATAGGCAATCCAAATGTAGGATACGGCGTCACTGATTGGCCTGATTTATCAGCTTCGTTTATCGGACAGGTCTTGAAACTGTATCGCTGGACAGGCAACAAAAAGTTTGCAGAGGATATGTGGCCGCACGTTAAAAGAGCGTTGGATTTTCTTGAAAAAGCCGATAAAGACGGTGATTTCATTCCCGAAGGAGGTAGCACTTATGACTACGAGTCGCTTCCACGAGGGTCGTTTTGCTATAACGCAAGTTGTTACCTCGCCGCTTTGAAATGTGGAATTGCCTTGGCTCATGATATGGGCGATGCGACAGCTGAAAAAAACTATACCGACCGCTTCAATACCGTCCAAAAAAGTTACTTGGAAACTATGTGGAACGGTAGTTTCTTCATAAAGTTCCGCGAGCCGCAAACGGGCAAGGTGAACGCTAATTCATTCATTGCCCAGCTTGCAGGAGACTGGCTCTCACGGCTTGCCGGCGGTGGAAGAACCCACGACCCCGCCGTGATTGAATCCGTCGTAAGGGAAATAATCGCACGGCATTTGAAACCGTTTTATCCCATACCGCCGATGGAAGTTACTCCCGAAGGGGAAATAGCAGTCAACACGTGTTTTTTGCTTCAGCACGAACCTTACGCGGGTTGCGAAGCGATAAACGAGGGCTATACCGAAGACGGGTTGGAGTTCATAAAACGTGTTTTTGAGGCTACTTGGATATTCAATAGAAATCCTTGGCAGCAGGCATTGTCGTTCGATGCCGCTTCTGGACAAATGGGCGGACTGGTCAGCTATATGACCAGCCCAACCACTTGGCACGTTTTGAATGCCCTTTCTGGGACGACGCTGGACATCTCGCGCCAAAGGCTCTACATATCGCCAAAGGTATCAAACGATCTTGACGAATTGCATATGCCGCTGTATTTCAGCAGGTTCTGGCTTTGGATGGACTACATCCCTGCAAAAAAACTTCTCAAACTGAAAGTATTGAAAACATTTGGCAGCCCAGTAACTATTGAGGAAATCGCAGCGGATTCGGATTCAAATCCAATTAAGTTAGACAAGCTAATTATCTTGAAAACAGGCGCGGTTTTTGACCTATCGAAATACTTGGCGCAGATTATAACCCATCCAAAACCGAAAAAAGTGGATTATATGGTGAAAGCGCCTCGCAAGCCAAGGGCTGTCGGCATTCCAGCTGACAATTGGACTGGAGAAGCTTGGCTTGCCGAAGAGGATATGTGGCCGTCTGCAGCGATTGCCTCCGCCTTCGATGGCGACTCGGTTACTCGCTGGACTACAGGCAGGCCAATGCAGCCAGGGGATTTCATAATCATTGATTTTGGCAAAAGCCACAAAATACAAAAAATAATTCTCGATACAGCTTTGTCCAAAAACGACTATCCGCGCGGCTGCAAGATATTCGTTTCCAGCGACAAAAAGCAATGGACGTTGGTAAAAAACCTCAGCCGAGAACAAACTGAATCGCAGCAACAAGAAGGCGTTTTAGAGATTCAGTTCGAACCGATTAACGCCCGCTATATCAAAATTGTCCAAAGCGGAACTGCCCAAGGATTGTTCTGGTCGATACACGAGCTTTATGCTTTGGAGTGATGCGGGCTCTATTCCGCAAATGAGGTCTAATTATGGCGCAAATTACAGAAATATCCGATAAAGACCGCGAAATGGCGCAGAAATGCCTTGAATGTCCGGTATGCAGCCGGGCGCGAAAAAATCAGCGTGGACTGGCTTATTGGTTCGTGAAGTTCATCGAAGGCGGAATATGCCCATATTGCAAGGCTTATGAGCGTGTATATGGCAAAAAAGCTCACGAGCCCGGCGAATAATCACAGTACCGCTATAAATCCCAAGCTTCGAGTTCAGCCATAACTGCATACGCAGTCATATCTAGGTGTACCGGCGTTACCGAGATATAACCGTCGGCTACAGCCCGCATATCAGTGCCTTCCTCCATTGCGCTGAAGGGGACATCTCCGCCAAACCAGAAATATTCCCGGCCTCGCGGGTCTTTTCTTACCGCAATATCTCCATCGTATCTCCTATCGCCTTGTCGGGTGATTTTAACCCCTTTTATGCTGCCTTTTGGCACTGCCGGAACGTTCACATTTAAAAGCACCCCTGAAGGCAATCCCCTTTCCAAAGTCTTTTTGGCTAAATCGACCGTGAACTTAGCCGCATCGGAATAATCGGCGTCATCTTCGGTTTCAATTGCCAGAGATACTGCTATTGCGGGGATACCCATTATCGCGGCTTCCATTGCCGAAGCTACAGTTCCGGAATATGTGAAATCATATCCTAAGTTCGGTCCGCGGTTTATTCCGGCTATCATTAACCCAACTTGCCGTTTCAACAAATGTCGGATGCCCAACGACACACAATCAGTCGGCGTGCCGTTGGAAGACCAAGCCATTTTACCGTCAGCGAGCTTCACTTTTGTTAGGCGCAAGGGCTTATGAAGCGTAACCGAATGCCCACAGCCACTTCTGGGCCTCTCTGGCGCTATGGTTGTGAGGTTGCCTATTTCAGGCAGAACCCTCCGAAGCTCCAATAGCCCTTCCGCATATACACCATCATCATTTGTCAAAAGAATGTTTGGTTTGTCGTTCATATACATATCTTGTATAGTCTACAGTAAAATCTCTCGTCTTGCCAGATGGCTCGAAATCGTGTTATTTTATTAAGTCTTACAGATACTAGTAAGCATAAAAGCAATTTCGTATTGAATTTTCTCTGATTATTTTAGCTTATACCAGGGTTGCCAATGAGCATATTTAAGGCTTGCGATATACGTGGGGTGGTGGGCGAAGACCTTAATGCTTCAACAGCATACGTTATTGGCCGCGCCGTCGGCTCTATGCTTAATGGCGAAAAATGTGTCATAGGTGGCGATGTTCGAAAGTCAACTGAAATGCTTAAAGGTCAGCTATCAAAAGGCCTGATGGATGCTGGCGTTGATATATTTGACATTGGCATCGTACCCACGCCTGTTTTTTATTTTGCCAAACGGTTTTTGGGCGCCGAAGGCGGGGTTATGGTTACCGCTTCTCACAATCCTTCCGAGTTCAACGGGTTTAAAATAGCATTTGGTAACCAAGCAATAACCAAAGATACAATTCTCAAAATCAAGGACATAGCTGAATCGCACAATTTTGTTTCCGGCCAAGGTTCTTATAGTTCTGTTAATATCTGGCCGGAATATCGCAATTTTTTCCTGCAATCCGCAACGGATATTATGAAAGGCCGCGAAAAACCCTTTAAGATAGTAATCGACTGTGGCAGCGGCTGTTGGTCCAATGCTGCCCCAGAATTGTTATCGGAAGTAGGCTTCAATATCCAGTGCCTATTTTGTTCAGCAAATGGCAGTTTCCCATACCGAAGCCCCAACTCCGCCATTCCAGCAAACTTAAAAGAATTGTGCCAGACTGTCCGAAAGACAGGCGCCGATTTGGGCATAGCTTGGGACGGAGATGGCGACAGGGTGAGTTTTGTTGACTCGCTCGGCAGGTTTCTTCCGATGGATAAAGCCATAGTTATTCTTGCCCGGCACATCTTGGAACGTAGCCCTGGCAGCGCAGTGGTTTATGATATCAAAAGCTCAGCCATAGTCCCAGAGTCAATTGTCGCTGCCGGAGGTAAACCGGTTGTAGAAAAATCCGGCCACGCTTTCATTAAACAGCGAATGATTTCAGATAATGCAGCCTTTGGAGGAGAGCTAAGTGGCCATTTTTTCTATAAAGAACTTTACGGCGGAGACGACGGGCTCTATTCAGCGGTTATGATGGCGGCAGCTGTTGGAAACAATTTAGCCGATATCGCAGACTCCATTCCCGAGTATGTAACTACCCCTGATATCCGCATTCCGCTTTCAGGTGCCCAACCAAAAGAATTGTTGTCGGCAATCAAAGCTTCACTTCCCCCTGAGATAATTACGGAGCTTGATGGAATCAGGGCCGAATACAAAGACGGCTGGGCGCTAATACGCGAGTCTGTAACCGAACCTATTGTAACTTTAAGATTCGAAGGCAAAACCCGTGAGTCGCTCGATAAAATAATAGAAGATTTTTTGCGCGGTGTTCCTAGCTTGTTTACAGCGGTTTTGGAAAGCCCTGAATACAAATCGCTAAGATAGAATAAGTCAATCTCCTTTATGGAACGGCTTCCTTTGGCCAAATGTTTTCTACATTCCCGATTGAAAAATTCTCCACTCTGCTTAACCCTAGAAAACCGTTGAACAAGTCAGCCGGACGATTCTGCCATTTAACTCTTGTCGTGCCCAAAAATGATATATTTCTGGCTCTGTCAAATACATTCGCCGGCGACAACACCATCTTGTCTTCGCGCGGTTTTATAACCCATTCGCAGTCCACAAACTTCAGGTCCTCGATGAAAGACTTTTCGTGCCCAATAAATACCGACCTAAACGGAGCAGAAGCCTTTACTCGCTCGAAAACCACATTTCTAATTTTGCCCAAGCCGTGCCGTTCTTCCACAACTACCCGGTATGGTTCGCCGCTCCAACCTTCATTTTTGATTTCGTAAAGGTCTAGTTCAACATCCTTAAAAACAACGTCTTCAAAAGTTCCTCCGTCGCGCATCCAGAGGCCTATTCCTCGTGAAGATTCAATTGCCTCGCAATTTTCAAAAAGAACGTGCTTGATATCTGCACGGCTTTCTGTGCCTAATTTGAATGCCGTCTTGCGGGTTACAACCAAAGCGTTTTTAACGGTTATATTTTCACAAGATTGCAAAAGGCCTGAATTGTTTGTGCACTTGATTGCTATTGCGTCGTCGCCGCAATAACCGAAATAATCAATTATCTTGACGTTGCGGGATGAGTCCGGGTCTATTCCATCTGTATTGCCGACATCCCAGTCGCCGAATATCTTCACATTTTTTATTTCAACGTTATCGCAAAACAGGATATGGCAAGTCCACGACGCGGAATTGCGTAGAACGACATTCTCCACCACAACGTTTTTACTTTGTTCTATGTCCAATATTTGCACCCGGCGATCGTGCACATTTCTCAAAACGTGGCCATTGCCCTCGATGACACCATATCCACAAATCTTGGAATTGTCCGCTTTGTGCATATAAATTAGTCGGCTAAAGCTATGCCTAACTCCCTCGCCGTCGCTTTCCTCCCAAGAGTTTGTAGACGGAAAATCTTTCGGATTATTGGATGCTTTTATCACAGTGCCGGCAGACAGGTATAAAGTGGTATTGGGTCCTATTCTTAGAGTGCCAGTCCGATAAACGCCTGGAGGGAAAAATACTACGCCTCCGCCAGGAAAAGACGAGCATTCGTCTAAAATCTTCTGGATCGCGGCGGTCTGCACGGCTGCGCCCGGCTTGACGCCACGTTTTTGGATGTCAATGAAACCAGGCTCGGTTTGTTTAGGAGGATTAGTTTCGATCCTCTCAGCTACTATGAAAACCATTGGCTGAGCTTCGCCATTTACCCATGTCCTTACCATCCTGACACCAGGTTCTTCTATATCGAAACTCAGTATTCCATTCTCTATTAGGACATTTTTTCGGTATTTCACCGGCTTGAGGTATCCGTCCACAATGCCTGTTTTCTTGGCTTTTAAGGAAGCTCGAACAGGGTTCGAAAATTGGAACCTCGCATAATATACAGGGTTGTTTACCCCAATTTGTTCAATCGGAACTTTTGTGCCGCTAATTGAAATGTCGAAAGGACAATGCTCGCCTGAATCATCCGGAACGGGATATGTTATAACTTTAGAAGCCCAAACCGAGCAGTTCGAAAAAATGACTGCAAGGAGAAAGATGGCTAGAAGAATTGATTTCAACTGAGGACCTCACCGATTGTATACTAGAATTCATTCAATCTTACCAATACATTACACTTTATGCAAAAATCCGCTCGCTTAATAAGCAGAAGCCGCGATTTTTCCTGATTCCTCGCATAAAATGTTGATTATTGTCAAACTGATACTTTAAACATTCTTATTGAGTTTCTATCTTATCGGTCCGCCGGGGCTTTGCCTTTGCTGCTGTTGCTGAATCTGTTGTTGCACCTGCTGTTGTTGTTGCTGCATTTTACGCAGATGGTCTGGCACCTGTTCACCTATTTTCTCCAGTATTTCCGCAGGCTGTTCGGCAACGCGCATCATTTCTTCTTTGGTTAATTTGCCGGCTCGATACAAAGCCAAAAGCGAATCGTCCAAAGTCCGCATTCCCATCTGTTGACCAGTCTGTATTGCTGAAAAAATAGAATGGGTCTTGCGGTCGCGGATCATATGCCGTATGGCTGGCGTGCAATACATTATTTCAAAGGCAGCGTTTCTGCCCTTACCGTCTGGCTGCGGCAAAAGCAGTTGCGAAATGACCGCGAGCAGGTTCCCCGCCAATTGAGTCCGAATCTGTTCCTGTTGGTCAAAGGGAAACACGTCCACAATTCTGTCCACGGTCCTCACTGCTCCTGTAGTATGGAGTGTAGAGAAAACCAAGTGGCCAGTTTCTGCCGCCCTGACAGCGGCGGAAATGGTCAGAAGGTCGCGCATTTCTCCTACAAGTATAACGTCAGGATCCTGCCGGAGCGCTTTAATAACCCCAATATCGAAAGTTGGCACGTCCTCTCCAACTTCACGCTGGCTTATGACTGACATCCGATGTGGATGATAATACTCGATAGGGTCCTCAATGGTTATTATGTGGCAGTCGCGTGTGCGGTTAATGAAATCTATCATCGTCGCGAGCGTCGTCGTTTTTCCGCTCCCAGTAGGCCCGGTTACCAACACGAGTCCCCTGGGAGCTTTGCAGAGTTCCTGAACGCCAACGTCTAACCCTATCTCTTCAAAAGTGCGGAGTTTGTAAGGAATGAGGCGAAGGTTAAGCGCCAAAGTACCCTTTTGATAGAAAACCGCGACCCTGAAACGCGCCTTGTCACCGAAGGAAAAACCGAAGTCAACCCCTCTTTGCTCTTCAAGCTCCTGCACGCATCTGTCAGGAATAAGCTGCTTGACCATCGATTCGGTCATTTCTGGAGTCAGGGTGCCATATGATTCCAAACGAACCAGATGGCCGTGCACTCGAACGGTTGGTGGATCGCCAACGACGAGGTGGAGGTCCGATCCATCCCGGTCTACAATCTCATCAAGGAGCGTCTTGATGTCTAACATATTGCAGCCTCCCGCATAAGCACCGTAAGTGACGGCCTATGCGAACATTACAAGCTCAAGTTAGCACCTTAAGCTCACCATTGTCAATGCAAGAGACTCGAATATTGCCAAAATGAAGGTAAAAAGAAGAACTTTGCATAAAAAACTCGATAATTACCATCCTTGTTTAAATAAAAGGTTTTTTGGAGGAAGCTGATGGTGGGTGTTGTTCAAAACGAAAATGCCTCTTCTAAAGTCGCATTTCACGATTTCCGGCTTTTCATCGCTAGCTGCATCGCTTTAATTGCGACTGCAATGATTTTTGCGGTTAGAGGCGATATATTAGGTGACCTCGCAAAGCATTTTGCATTGACACAAACTCAATTAGGTTGGGTTGTGGCGTTTGCATTCTGGGGGTTCACCATCGCAATCGTCATAGGCGGGCAGCTGTGCGATATATTGGGTATGAAAGCCATACTTGGCCTCGCATTCCTTTTCCACGTTTTAGGCACGGTTCTTACAATTTATGCCAATGGCTATATCGCTCTTGCTGCAGCCACTCTCATAATCGGATTGGGAAACGGATTTGTCGAAGCAGGGGTCAACCCGCTCGTCGCTACGATCTATCCGGATCAGAAAACTCAAAAATTAAACTCGCTTCACGCCTGGTGGCCGGGCGGCATAGTAATTGGCAGCGTTTTGGCTTATTTTCTGACCACTCTCGGGCAAACTTGGCAGGTAAAAATGTGGGTCATCTTGATTCCTACCATTATTTACGGAGCCATGTTCCTCATTCTTAAGTGCCCTCCAACTGAACGCGTCCAGGCCGGTGTTTCAACAAAAAGTATGTATAAAGAAGCGCTTCGCCCCCTTTTCATTCTATGGTTCGTTTGCATGTGGCTCACCGCAGCGACCGAACTCGGCACAAACCAGTGGATTGGCGAAATTATGAAAAACAGCGGCATTCAGTCCGGCATTCTCATTTTGGCTTGGATCAGCATTGTGATGTGGTTTGGTAGGTTGATCGCTGGACCGGTTGTCCACAAATTAAGCCCCATAGGGCTGCTGCTAGTGAGTTCTATCATTGCCATTATCGGCCTAATCGCTTTGGGTCGCGTTCAAAGCATTCCCGGTGCTTATGCGGCTTCGTTCATATTCGCCCTTGGAATCTGTTACTATTGGCCTACTATGCTCGGTGTGACATCGGAGCGATTCCCCAAAGGCGGCGCTTTGCTGCTGGGATTAATGGGAGGAGCTGGCATGGCATCTGCAGGATTTTCACAGCCGCTTATGGGGTGGCTTTACGAAAACTTCAAGGCTGGCGGCGCTCTCCAACGCATGGCCGTTTTGCCATTGATACTTGTAATCATATTCGGCGCAATTTATCTGCGTGATGCCGCCAAAGGCGGATACAAGGCAGAAAAGCTTTAGAACCCAAATATACTCTACCATCCGTGCCGGAAAATGTTTCCGGCACGGCATAACTTAAATCATAAACAACCATTGTTCGCGATTGAAAAGCTTTTATGTGGCTAAAAGTAAGATGCCTCTGTTTAAAATTGCCAAGTTTCGGTTTTCCTCAATAATACTTTTATATGTTTTGTTAACACACTCAACAAAAATAAAACAAACCAAGGTTTTCAAATCGCCCTTCATTCGATTTATCTGCTCATTTGTGTCAGCAAAAATAAGGGCGGGGTGCTGTTGCGAACGCCCCGCCCCCAGGGTTGGGAGGAGAAAGGAGGTATTTGTCGCTTGTTTCAGGCCTCTTCGGTTTTGCCATATGCTTTAGCCGTTTCTTTGCTTAAAAGCGGCTCTATTACGTTATCAAAGAAATCCTCTACCTTATCCGGAGTAATCCCGCCGTAAATATTTCCGTTGACACGCACGTTTGGTGCTTTGTCGCAATTTTCGAAACAAAAGCTTGCCTTGAAGTCTATTTTGTCTTCCAAACCTCGTTTTTCAGCGGTTTCCATCAAATCGGACATTGTGTCATACGAGCCTCTCTGATAACAGCTAGTGCCTATGCATACGCTGACTTCAATCTTCTTGTCTGCGGCGCCCTCTTGCAAATCAACCACTTCACCAGTAAGCCGCCTTTGATGCTTATACTTGGTATGCAGCAGTTTATGCGCAACCGGGCTATTTGGCGATTTTAGCCATTTTCTATAAGTTTCCTGGACGAATGGATTATCGGCGGCATTATGCAGTGTTTGGACGCTGTCGCAATCATAAAGCGCGTTCTTGCGACGCTCTCTTGCGCTCATATCGTTTGGTAAAGGCTGTCCCGCCCCGCCAACACAACCGCCGCGACACGACATAACTTCTATAATGTCATATTCGGCTTGACCATTTTTTATTTTTTCCAGCAATTCACGGGTATTGGCAAGGCCGTTTACTACTGCTACCCGAACTATTTTGTCACCGATTTTTACTTCGGCTTCTTTGAGGCCGTCAAAACCGCGCACATCATGGAACTCATAATTTCGGCTCACTTCTTTGTTTTCCGCGCTGGCCAACCTCAATACAGCTTCGGTTACGCCACCAGTAGTGCCGAATATGACTCCAGCTCCCGTTTTGAACCCAAAAGGCATATCTAAAGCCTCAGGAGCTAACTCACTGAAAACCAAGCCCCCTTGGTTTATCATTTTGACTACTTCCTGCGTGGTTATGACAGCATCGACATCCGGAACGCCTTCATTTGAAAACTCAGGACGCGAGGCTTCAAACTTCTTGGCTGTGCAAGGCATTACGGATACCACAAACAAATCCTCCCGTTTTATCCCAAGTTCCTCCGGAAGGTATTTTTTTGCTAGCGCCCCAAACATTTGCTGGGGGCTTTTGCAACTCGACAAATTGGGCACAAATTCGGGATAAAATTGCTCGACGTATTTCACCCAAGCCGGGCAACAGCTCGTGAATTGGGGCAATTTTTCTCCGGTTTCAAGCCTTTTCAGGAATTCAGTGCCTTCCTCTATTGTTGTAAGGTCAGCGGCAAAACTTGTATCATACACTCGGTCCACGCCAAGGCGCCGAAGCGCGGCGGCCGTCTTACCCATAGCCAATTCCCCGTCGTAAACGCCAAAAGATTCGCCAATGGCAGTTCGTATGGCCGGGGCTATTTGGAATACGACTGTTTTATTCGGATCATAGATAGCCTTCCAAACTTTGTCTATATCGCTCTTTACCGTAAGCGCTCCTGTAGGGCACACTGTCGCGCATTGGCCGCAATAAACGCATTCAACTTCATTCAAATTCTTGCCAAAGGCCGGCCCCACTCGCACACAGGAACCGCGCCCGATGAAGTCCAAAACTCCTATGCCTTGGACCTCCTTGCACATCCTAACGCAGTCGCCGCAAAGGATGCATTTATTTGGGTCACGCACCAGAGATTTGTTGGACATATCTACAGGCAAGGTTGATTTGTCGCTTTCAAAACGCACATTTTTGACTCCTAAGCGTTCAGAAAGTGACTGCAGCCTGCAATTGGTGTTCTTTTCGCAAGTCTGGCAATTTCCGTGATGGTTCGCCAAAAGCAATTCCAAGGCCATTTTACGGATGCGCATAGTCTTTTCAGTGTTCGTTCGAACCACCATTCCAGGTTCAGGTGGCGTAGAACAGGTTGGCTGCAGGCCTTTGCCTTCAATCTCGCAGACGCACATCCTGCAAGCTCCATACACGGAAAGCTCGGAATGATAACAGAAAGTCGGAAGATCTATCCCCGCCTTCCTGATGACTTCTAGAAGGTTCTTCTCGCCTTCCAGTTCAACGCGCTTACCATCTATTGTAACGAAGTTCTTATCCATCGTCTTGGCTCCTTGCAAATCTCACTACTAATAAGTGATCGCCGAGAACCGGCACGCCTCAGCGCAAACACCACACTTAATGCACTTTTCCCAGTCAATCTTGTATGGCGATTTTGGCTCGCCAGATATGGCGCCCACAGGGCACTTTCTAGCGCATAAACTGCATCCAACGCATTTTTCCGGATCTATTTCATAGTTTTTGAAAGCCGCGCACTGGCCAGCTGGGCAGCGCTTTTCAACTACGTGCGCCAGATACTCATCTTTGAAATAGCGAAGTGTTGACAGAACAGGATTTGGAGCGGTCTTGCCCAGTCCGCAAAGCGAGCCATCCCGGACAGTTTCAGCCAGTTCCTCTAAGGTATCCAAATCCTCCAAAGTTCCTTCGCCGGATGTTATCTTAGTCAAAATCTCTAGCATTCTCTTTGTGCCTTCACGGCAAAGGACACACTTGCCGCAACTCTCACTTTGGGTGAATTGCATAAAGAACCGGGCCACTTCGACCATACACGTGCCTTCGTCAAGCACCACCAGCCCACCGCTTCCCACCATAGCTCCTGCGGCACGTAGGCTGTCGTAGTCCAATGGTAGGTCAAGATGTTCTTTGGTCAAGCAGCCGCCGGATGGACCGCCTATCTGAACTGCCTTGAACTCTCGGTTGTTCCTGATTCCTCCTCCGATGTCGAAGACAACCTGCCTTAATGTAGTCCCAAGTGGAACTTCGATAAGGCCGGTATTTACCACCTCTCCGGTTAAGGAAAAGGTTTTTGTGCCGGGTGATTTTTCCACTCCAAAACTGCGAAACCAATCAGCGCCATGAAGGATGATTTTTGGGATATTTGCGTATGTTTCTACATTGTTGATGACAGTAGGTTTGCCCCAAAGTCCGCTGTTAGCGGGAAATGGTGGTTTTGGCCGTGGCATTCCACGTTGACCTTCAATCGAAGCGATAAGGGCAGTCTCTTCTCCACAGACAAACGCGCCGGCGCCTTCCTTGATATGTATATCGAAAGAAAAGGGGCTTCCCATCACATTAGCGCCTAAAATTCCGAGTTCGCGTGCTTGCTCGATGGCTCGTTTTAGACTCTTGATTGCCAACGGATATTCGGCGCGAACATATATATAACCCTCATCTGCCCCAATAGCATATCCAGCAATAAGCATTCCCTCGAGTATGGCGTGCGGGTTTCCTTCCATAACCGCATCGTCCATAAATGCGCCTGGGTCGCCTTCATCGCCGTTGCATACCACATATTTTTTATCGGATTGCACAGATTGAGTAATCTGCCACTTTAAGCCAGTGGGAAATCCGCCGCCGCCGCGGCCCCTCAAACCGGAGTTCAAAACTTCACGACAAACGTCTTCAGGCGTCATGCTGAATATTACTTCTGCGGCAGCCTTGTAGCCGTCCCTCGCGATATATTCGCGGATGTCACGCGGGTCGAGCATTCCACAGTCAGCCAGCAAGATATTGGTCTGATTTTTATAAAAAGGTATCTCCTCACGGGATTTGTATATTTGGCCATTATTAGGATCCTTGTAAAGTAGTCGTTCGATTATCCTGCCGTTTAAAACGGTCTCCTCAACTATTTCAGCGGCATCCTCAGGCTTGATGCTTACATACAGCCAATCGTATGGCATAATCTTTAGCAATGGCCCAAACTGGCAAAGCCCTTGGCAGCCGCTTGCGGCAAGCCGGACTCCATTGCCAACTTCTTCCAGAAGGTCCAACTTAACGGGTACTTCTCGCCTCTCTAATTCAGCATTTAACGCATCCCAAACTTCTTTCGCTCCCGCGGCAATGCATCCGTTTCCGCAACAAAGCAGAATCCGGACTTTCTCAGCCGCCATCGCAGTCTGAACTTCTGTTTTTATCTTAGAAAGGTCTTGGGGTGATTTCACTGTGGTGGCGATACTCACTTTTTCCCCACCTCCTCGGTTTCTTGCTTATCCAAAGCGTCAATTGCGGCGACAATTTTTTCAGGGGTCATATGGCCGTATATCTTATCGTTAATTACTACTGCCGGAGCCAAACTACACGCGCCAAGGCAGCTAACTGTTTCAAGAGTATACTTCAGGTCTTTTGTGGTTTTTTCGTCGCCTTTAAGTCCGCATTTATTTCTAATTGCATCGATAATCGTTTTGTTACCCCGCACGTGGCAAGCTGTTCCATCGCACACTTTGATGATATTCTTGCCTTTTGGCTCGAGAGAAAACTGCGCGTAAAAGGTCGCTACTCCATATACAGTGGCAGGTGGAATATCCAGCGCTGTTGCGATGAAAGCAAGTATTTCCTGAGGCAAGTAACGGTATTCTTCTTGCACTCGCTGTAAGATAGGAATTAGCGAACTTTCTTTCGCGCCGCATTCCTCTATTATTTCGAGAACACGCTGGAAACTGCGTTCTCTTGTTTTAGGTTTCTCTAATACTGCTTGAGACATTTGATTCCTCCGCAACCGATATAATTTTTCTTTAATGCTTCATCCTGAAAGATAGGGTCATCAGCCCTTGTTCGAGCCTTTGGTGCTCAACAACGACGCCTTCAGGCACTTCAATTTCAACAGGAGCGAAGTTCCATATCGCCCTGACTCCAGCTTTCACAAGAAGTTCAGAAACGTTTTGGGCGGCTGATGCCGGAACTGTTAGGCAAGCGGCTTCGATTCCCTCGCTGCGTATCACCCCAAATACTTCTGTGATGTTCCTAACCCGCAAGCCGTTGGCTTCTATGCCAATGACTTTAGGGTCATTGTCGAAGATCGCTCTTAGTTCAAATCCTCCTTGTTCCCATACATCGCTTCCAGCAAGAGCTCGGCCTAAGTTTCCGTAACCGACAAGCGCGATGTGTTTTATGTTGCCTACGTCGAGGGCGCGGCGGATTGCGCTTTCGAGCTCGTCAATGGAATAGCCTGATCTCGGCTTGCCAGTCAATCCAAGCGCGTCCAAGTCCTGCCTTACCCGAGAACTGGAAATGCCAAATAGCTTGGCAAGGTCGGAACTTGTGGCAGTGGCCTTACCCTGGCTTTTCAGCTGAGAAAGATATGTCAGATAACTTTCAAATCTAAGAACAACGGCCTTGGGCATATTATTTGCGCAACCTCCCATCGGCGAATAATCGTTAATATTCTAACGATTATAATATACCTGTTAATGTCAAGCGAGTCAATAATTTTTTTGGTTGAATCAGTAATTTCATTAAAAAATATACTAGAATTAATTCAATATTAAGAGCCATTCGTTAATTCGCTAACTAAACAATACCACAGTTCTGTTTCCTCGTTGGCTGTCGGCGCTCATTTTTAATCAACAACTCGAGAAGGTTAAAATGACTTTTATGCGGAAAAGGAAATAAAGTTTCAATCTCATCCCTTGATCCCGAGGCTATTATGAAACCCAATATTTTGCTGATAACTACCGACCAGCAGCGACACGATACCTGCGGGCCGCTTGCTCCGGCGTTTATGAGAACACCTCATTTCGACATCCTCTCTCGTGAAGGCATAACTTTTAGTTCGGCCTATGCGGACTGCCCAATTTGTGTGCCTGCCAGGGTAGGGATCATGACCGGAAAGTCGTATTTCATTCACCGTATGTTCGGTAACGGAAACACGTCGGATGTTATGGGACGAGATAGAACGTTACCCGCTTTTCTTAGAGAATTGGGATATCAAACAGCGGCGATTGGAAAAATGCATTTTGGGCCGGAACGCGCGCGCCACGGATTTGACGAAATGATCTTGCCTTCAGACTACTATCGGCAGATGATGCGTTCCGGTTTGCCATTTCAGCCAATGCGACACGGACTTGGGCAAAACGAACTTTATCCTTCAATGGCTACCGTCCCCGAAAGTATGACACTGACATCTTGGATTGCCGAACAATGCGTCGAGTATATCCGCTTCAGGCGAGATCCTACCGTTCCGTTCTTCCTTTGGTGCTCTTTCACGAAGCCGCATCCGCCACTCGATCCGCCCGAACCTTATTATTCGATGTATAGAAACTGCCCAATCCCAAAACCAGTCTATGGTGATTGGAGCGCTGACGACAAATGCCCTGAACCTGTTAAGCGGTTCCGCCAACAGTGGTCAACCGATCTTTTGTCCCCAGAGATCATTCAGGAAGCTCGTTCCGCATATTATGGGCTAATTACTCATTGCGACTACAGCATCGGCAGGGTTTTGGGCGCATTGCAGGATCTCTCTCTTTTGAGGGATACCCTTATAATCTTTACATCTGACCACGGTGAATATCTGGGCGACCACTTGCTGGGCGGAAAGTTTTGGTATCACGAGCCGTCTGCGCACGTGCCATTCGTTTTACGGCTGCCAAAATGTTTCGACGATCGAAGAGCCGGAAGTTCTGTCAGCATTCCAGTCACTCACGCAGATATCTTGCCTACATTAATTCGTGCAGCCGGAGGCGAACCGCCTGAGGATACCGACGGCATAGATCTCATTTCTTTAGCCCGGGAACAGCTTGGCATAAAAAAAAGATATATTTACGGCGGTCGGCGCGATGAAAGCAAAGCGCATTATCTAGCGATAACCGACGGTTCTTGGAAATATATTTACTATCCCGAAGGCGGAGCAGAACAGCTTTTTGATTTGGAAAATGATCCGCGGGAGTTGCGAGACCTTGCCAAACTTGATGATTATTCCGGCAAACTGTCGGAACTTCGAAGTGAGGTCATTGCTTGGCACAGCGAGCGTAATACTGGTTGCGTTCAAGAAGGGAAACTGCCAGTGGAGCCGATAGAAAAAGATTCAACATTGAAACGCCGCAATGAGTTTTGGCCAGGTTTGCACACCGAATATTTTGATATGGACATTCGACATTAATCCTCAGCCCGTGAAACTGAAAAAATAAAAGAGCGGTGAATGTTTGCACCGCTCTTTTTGATATTTGCATCGGCTATTCTTTTGTTTGGGTAAACTTCTTCGCCGCTTCCATAAACGGAGTCAAGAGGTCAATTGGAACAGGGAATAAAGTGGTGGAATTCTGTTCCGAAGCGACTTCAGTCAGGGTTTGAAGATACCTTAACTGTAGAGCGGCCGGCTGTTCGCTTATGATCTTGGCTGCGTCAGCCAGTTTTTGAGCCGCTTGAAACTCGCCTTCCGCATTGATAACTTTGGCCCGGCGCTCGCGCTCTACTTCAGCTTGCCTCGCCATGGCCCGCTTCATGCCATCGGGCAAAACAACATCTCTCACATCGACGGATTTAACCTTTATCCCCCAAGGTTCGGTCTGCTCGTCGATAACCGCTTGAAGTTCTTGGTTTATCTTCTCTCGGTGAGAAAGGAGTTCATCCAATTCCGACTGACCAATTATGCTCCTTAGCATAGTTTGGGCTTTTAGCGAAGTGGCTTTGACGAAATTTTCTACGTTTACCACCGCAGCTTGGGCATTCAAAACTTGGAAAAACACTACAGCGTCAACCTGCACAGGCACGTTATCCTTCGTCATCATATCCTGACGGGGAACATCCATAGTGATGACCCTGGTATCGATCTTTATTAATTGGTCAATTATTGGCCAAATCCACCGCAAGCCGGGACCGCGCACGCTCTGGAACTTCCCGAGCCTTAATACGACTCCTCGCTCCCACTCCTTTAGCTGCTTGATAGACATATAGGCGAGAATCAAAAAAATGACAAGCGCTACAACAGTCGATGACATCCTTTTACCTCCGTTTTTATTCAGGGAACGGCTTTATTCTTATGCCTGTTCGCTGTCTGCTTTTTTGACTATCAATGTAAATCCTTCTGTATCTACGACTTTACACTTGTTGCCAGTATGAATGGGCTCTCCGTCAGTGCGCGCATTCCAGTAAGCGCCGTCAACGAAAACCTTGCCTTCCGGGTTTATATCGGTCTTAGCATATGCTATCTGCCCGATTAGCCCCTCCTTGCCGCTTACAACAGGATTTCGAAGTGAGCGAACGCCTGTTCCGACAATAATCGCGAAAAACAAGCTCGTGCACACAACTCCGGCAATTAAAACCGACATAGAAAGCGCGAATGCTGGCGTACCGCGTTCGAACAACATGAACGAACCCAAGCCAAAAGCCACAATGCCTCCTACTGTTAATGCGCCGTGGCTCGGAACGAACACGTCCGTTATGAACATAGCTATCGCCAATCCAATCAAAAGAAGTCCAGCAAGGTTTATGGGTAGCACAGAAAGAGCATAAAATGCTAGTATTAGCGATATTCCTCCAATTGCTCCGGGGAATATAGCGCCGGGATTGTTCAATTCCGCGATAATGCCATAAATCGCTATCAGCATCAATATGTAGGCGACATTAGGGTCCGCTATCACCTGCAAAAACTTTTCTCTCGCGTTCATTTCGATTTCCTGGACAAAAGCGTTCCCAGTCTTGAGTGTAACTTTTTTGCCGTCCAGTTCAATTGTGCGCCCATCGAGTTGCAAGAGCAGACTCTTTTCGTCTTCTGCAATGATATCGGCAATTCCCAAACTTTTTGCTTCCTCAGCTGTGTTGGAAATAGCCTTGCGAACCACTTTTTCAGCCCAATCAACGCTTTTTCCCCGTTTTTTGGCCAGAGATCTCGCGTAAGCAGCGGCGTCATTAACTACCTTGTCGGAAACTGCCTTTCCGCTGATGTCGATCGGTCTTGAAGCTCCAATGTTTGTGGCAGGCGCCATTGCCAATACGTGGGCGGACAGCCCTATTATCGCGCCAGCCGAAGCCGCCCTGCTCCCACTTGGCGCTACATACACGACTACGGGGACTTTTGAGGCTATAATCCGCGTAACTATTTCCCGCATCGAAGCGTCCAGGCCTCCTGGAGTGTCCATCTGCAAAATCAATGCTTGGGCGTTGGATTTTTCAGCTTCTTCTATGCCGCGGATAATATATCTAGCTGTCGCAGGATTAATGGTTCCTTTTTCGACTATTTTGATGACTGTAGCTCGCTGAGTGGCTTGAATAGCTATTGCTCCAAGCAGAAATATGAAAAAGCCGAGTAAAGAAAAAGCGAACAAACGCTTTGGCATTTTTGTTCTGTTTAAACGCATTTTTCTCTCCAACGCCGATGGATAATGGAGTATAGCACGAAACGCTTCAGCTTAAAAGTTAATGTTAAAATCGCATTTAGATTAATGCCGGCATTAACCAAACAGAAAGTAGTGCTATCACGTTTATTAATCAGTAAAAATTGTTCATTTAATCATTTAATATCGTAAATAACGGTCACATTTGCCGATATGCTCAATTCTTGGGCTTGTATCGGCGTCTCAGGAGTTGACGCAGCCATTACATCAGCACGTGCAAATGATTGAAATGGCATCGGGCGCATAAAACTTTCCTGAACGCTCAAAAGCGGCCCCAAGCTCACGTTTAATGTTTTCGCCATCAACTCAGCTTTTTGTCTGGCTTCTGTTAAAGCTAAAACCAAAGCCTCGTTACGAAGGGGCTTGTCGTCCTCTATATCGAAAGAAATCCCGCCTATCTGGTTGGCTCCTGCCGCAGATGCGGCATCTATTAGTTGGCCAATCTTCTCCAAATCTTTTATTGAGACCCGTGCGCTATTCGTAACCTGATATCCCACGATTTTTGGAGGTTGTACCTTGTAGTCATACTGAGGCTGTATGCCGTAAAAGGAAGTTTCTATGTCTTTTTTTCGCAACTTGAACTTGGTCATCAGGCTCTCGCGAACAGCGGTCATTGTTTTAGCATTATTTGCAACAGCTTGCCCTTGGTCTTTCGATTGAGTTACCACAGAAATGGTAACCCGTGCTATATCCGGTTGGCCTTTTACCTCTGCGTTGCCTGTTGATATTATACCTCTCATAGAAGAACTATCCGAAAGTAAAGGGGTCGCTAGTAGCAAAAGAAACAAAATGCTGAAAATAAGAAATTTCATCCCGACATCTTCGCAAAACAACATATATAATGCCTCCTCTTAATTGTAAACAATGCCGGATACTACCCGTACCCGGCATTAAATATAATACCCTTAATTATATTGTTTAATCCTGCTTTTGCTGGGTAATAACTATCCCTTATAGAATGTGATGTTATAATCGTTGTCTCTTTCCGACCACGTTCCTGTCGCAACTAATTTATCGGCGATCCCGTTTGGGCTTGAACTCGTCTTGACAGTGACTATTGGCACCATACCGAATCGGTTCATGCTTCCTATTCCCGCATACCTTATTAAAAACTGGATATCGTCCGATGCCGTGTCAGGCGGAACTGTTATTAAAATCTCTTCTTCCGACAGATATTGGGCAGTTATCAATAGCCCTTGGCGTTTTTGGCGTTTTACTAGAGTCCTAAGGAACTCTTTGTGGTCGGCATCGTCATAAGTCCCAATTCTCTCTTTAATTTGGCGAGGCTGGATTGTGGAATATGCTTTGTCAATCTTAAAAGCGCTCCATACAAGCAACGCACACAGAACTACAGTACCAAGCGCAAAAAACGCCCAAACTTTCACGTTGCTGGATACGCGCTCGAATAATGGTGCAGCTCCGTTTCGCATTGCAGACCCGGATTCAACATTCCATCCTTCGACTATTCTGCGCTTTCTAAGAAGCATTGTATTTTCCAAAAACCTCCTCCAGGTTGTCCGCTTATTATAACAGAGCGGTAAATGCTCCGCAAACGAAGCTTGTCTTCTAAGAACGATTTAGTCTATTGCTGCGGTTAGGTGGTTCAACATTCGGCTATTTTGCGGGGCAAAAAGCACTCCATCAAACACAATGCCAGAAAATCGCAGCTCCGTTTCAATGACAATTTATTTATAATCTATTGTTCCTATAATCGGTATTTTTCTGTAAAACTTAAAGCGCTACGATACCAATTGTTGTATCATAGCCATATACGCATAATTATGAAAAAAGATTCCGGTAATATGTTTAGTTCAAACCTTGTGCTGCTTTTCAGCTCCTCATTCGCGTTTATGGCCTCCTTTTATATGCTGCTGCCGGTTTTGCCGCTTTATATCTTGCATATCGGCGGGAACAAATCTCAGGTCGGATTGATAATAGGTGCCTTCGCTTTCTCCGCGCTCATCTTCCGTCTTGTTGTGGGATGGGCAAATGACATTTTTGGCAGAAAGCCTTTTGTAAGCGCTGGAGCTTTGATTTTCACTTTGTCTTCGTTCCTATATATGGTGGCTGTAAATGTAGCCTCTTTAATTGGACTTCGAATATTTCACGGAGTAGGGATGGCGGCATTCCAGACTTCGGCCCTCACTATGGTAGTTGATTCCGTGCCCGAGAAACGCAGAGGCGAGGCCGTGGGTCTATTTGGCATATCCGCAAACATAGCAATGGCTTCCGCGCCAGCTCTGGGCGCTATACTTGCCTCCGGCAATAGTTACAGCCTTGTTTTTACGGTTTCGGGTATTGTAGCGTTAATATCTGCGGCACTTTCATTTCCTCTTAAGGAGCCTGCTCGGCAACGATCTTGCGACCCAAGTTGTCCTAAACCGGGATTCTTCTGCATCGAAGCATTGCCAGCTTCAATTTCAATTTTCGCTCTTATGCTTAGTTACGGCGCGACCCTTACATACGCTCCTTTGCTTTTGGTCCATAAAATGTCTGCTCAAACCGGTAAAACCGCAATTTTCTTCACTGTTTACGCAATTGCTTTGATCACACTCAGGCAACCAGCTGGCGTAATTTCTGACCGTATTAGCCGACTAGCCGCTATTTTGCCGGGTATGACTCTCGCCGGAAGCGCTATGCTTCTTTTAGCATTCGGCCATACTATAACCATAGCGCTTGTCGGAGCGGCAATTTATGGAATAGGGATGGCGCTCGCCCAACCCGCTCTTACAGCAGCATCCATAGACCGTGTGGAAGACTACCGCCGCGGCAGCGCCATGGGTACTTTTACCTTCGCTTTTGAACTGGGAATAAGCTTAGGTGCGTTAGGCTCAGGTTTGTTAGTCGGTGTAAGTGGTTACTCAGGCGCTTTTTATGCGGCTGGAGTGGTGGTTATTTTCACCGGCTTAGCTTACTTTTTCATTCGTAATTTTGGAAGTTCCAAAAAAAATGATCATCAACATAATGCTCAAAAGGCCGATGTATAACCATAAAATCCATATTGTCTTATAGCGAACATTTTTGCCTATAGCGGGATAACCGCCTACGCCCTTTTTTATAGTAAAACATCTGCGCAAATAATTTTTTATCGTCGCATTTTTGATTACTAGTGCAATTATTTATCAGCGAAAAGGTATATATGCGGGCGAGAAAGAACTTTTTAACCGATATGCCCCGACAATTAGGTTTGTTATTAATTTCAATTCTTTTATTGTTTGTGCAATACGTTTATGCACAAACCAGTATCCCTTCTCCTCGAGGGCGTATAAACGACTTCGCCGGCATTATGACCCAATCGGAAAAAGAACGTCTCGCCAGCTTAATACAAGACCTCGAAAACCACAGTGGGACTGAAATGGCAATCGTTACGATAGAAAGCCTCCACGGGGAAAATATTGAAGGGTTCGCAAATCAGCTTTTCAATGAATGGGGCATTGGCAAAAAAGGGAAGAATAACGGGCTTCTTATACTTGTCGCAGTCAAAGACCGCAAAATTCGCATAGAGGTTGGATATGGCCTAGAAGGAGTCTTGCCGGATGGTTTCGACGGAGATGTTATCAGGAATACGATGGTTCCGCTTTTTCGGGAAGGTCGTTACGGCGATGGCATTTATGAAGGCGCTCATAGACTCGCAACCCAAATACTAGGCGGAGCCAACCAAGAAACGGCTGCGAAATCTACGCCGGCCAACGGCTTCGATTACACCGTTCTCGCGCAAACAATCCTAGTTATTGCGATTAGCAGCATAGTATTTTTGATCGTTATTGCGGGAGTCGTGTATGGAGTTATACAACGCTGGAAATGTCCCAAATGCGGTAGGTGGCTTAAAGTAGAAAATAGGATAAATAGGCGTCCAAGCAGGTTTGAAACCGGAATCGGCCGCATTGAACGCACATGTTCGCATTGCGGATTCCACGACGTCCAATTTTATTCTATTTCAAGGCTGTCCAATAGCAAATGGTCATCAGGAGACCATTATCCCGGCGGAGGCTGGGGTGGATTCAGCGGCGGCGGTTTTGGAGGAACTGGCTTTGGCGGAGGTTCCAGTGGCGGCGGCGGAGCAAGCGGAAGTTGGTAACTATATGTCTACGGGGAGTGGCTTTATGGATAGTTTGAAGAAACTTTTTCCGGACAAAGAAAGCAGGTTATTGATGGATTTTACAAACCTGCTGAAATCCTGCCATGGCGAAGCATTAAAAGCAATTATTCTCTATGGAAGTGCCGCTTCTGGTGATTATCGTCCTGGGCATTCAGATATCAATTTGCTTGTTATTTTGGATCCCATAGACGTCCAAAGTCTACGAAAAGCAGCTTCATGCGAAAAAGAATGGAACAAACGGCTGCCCGTCAGCATACTTTACGCTTCACCATCTTTTGTTCCTGAATCTGTAGATTCTTTTCCTATAGAAATATCTGATATGGTTGACCGGCATATTGTCCTTTTTGGCGAAGATCCTTTTCAAAATATAACTGTCAACAATTCGAATTTACGCCTGGAGCTTGAAAGCGAGCTTCGCGGCAAGCTTCTTCGGCTCAAACAGGCCTATGTGCGCGACTGCCAAGCACCAAAACCGGAATCCGCAATTATATCCCTAATGACGAAATCTCTCAGTTCTTTCATTACTCTCTTTGCAGCAATGCTAAGATTGAAAGGTATCCAGCCGCCAAAAACTCAGGCAGAGATCATTGAGAAGGTTTCTGAAACCTTTGGTTTGGAAAAAGAACCTCTGATAACGGTCTTGCACCTGAAGACTCGGCCGGAACTCATTGAACGCGATGATGTCCACGAACTTTTTGGAAAATACCTTGCCCAAATACAATACGCTGTTGGGCTCATAAATAATTTTGAATGAGGTTAATTGTCGTGAAAAAAACTGCACTTTTTGCCTATGCGCCGATTGCGCTGCTCGTAATTATGCTATTGTGGATGGCGGCTTCTTATAACAGCCTTTTGCGCGCAGAACAAAACGTAAAACAGTCTTGGTCGCAAGTGGAGAACCAATTCCAACGCCGAAATGATCTGATTCCAAACTATGTTAACGTCGTTAAAGGCTATGCCAAGCACGAGCGCGAACTTTTTCAAAGCATAGCCGACGCTCGGGCCAGATTAGCCGGGAACATCAGTCCTACCGAGTCCATTGAAGCTTCGAACCAACTTAGTTCAGCCCTTTCGCGTCTGCTTATGATTGTGGAAAACTATCCGCAACTCCGTTCAAACGAGAGTTTTCTTAGATTGCAGGATGAATTAGCCGGAACGGAAAACCGAATCGCTGTCGCCCGAAGGGACTATAATTTGGCGGTTCAGGATTACAATAGTCGCGCCGGGCGTTTTCCGACTACGCTTATTGTCCGTGCTCTTGGTTATGACCGTGAGAAGCCTTATTTCAAAGCCGCTCCCAGCGCTGATAAGGCTCCGGTCGTTAATATGGAATAACTGAAGCCGACCACTTTTTCATCGATTCGATGGCGCGTTGGGAATATGCGGCATATCGATCTCGCTTTGAATGTATTTTCTTATCGAGGGGTTTCATAAGCCCAAAAAGGGCGTTTATTGGCTGAAAACGCTGCGAACCGCCAATATGAGCTGAAATATCCGGGGAACTGATGTAGCTAAGAAGCGATCCCAGCATCGTTTCCTCTGGCGGATAAACGACAGGCAATTCCAGCGCAAGCCTCACGGCATTTATCCCAGCGATTATCCCCGTGGCGGCAGATTCAACATATCCTTCAACTCCGGTTATTTGGCCTGCAAAGAAAAGGGAACGGTGTCCACGCAGTTGTAAAGTAGGATCCAACAGCCGAGGCGCATCCAAATAGGTATTCCTGTGCATCGAGCCAAATCTGACAAAAACAGCTCTTTCCAATCCCGGAATCATTCTGAACACCCTTTCTTGCTCGGAATATTTCAGTCTCGTTTGAAAACCAACCATCCCATAAATAGTGCCTTCAAGGTTTTCTTGGCGAAGCTGAACAACCGCCCAAGGACGTTCTCCAGTGTCAGGATTTTTTAGTCCCACAGGTTTCATCGGCCCGTATGCGGCCGCTAAACGACCTCTGCTCGCAAGAACTTCTATTGGCAAACAGCCTTCGAAATATTCAATATCTTCTTCCGCCCCGACTGGAACTCGTTCAGCAGAGCAAAGGGCATCTATAAAAGCGTCGTATTCTTCCATTGTGAGCGGACAGTTCAGATAATCAGAACTGCTACCTTCTCGGTTATAGCGGGAAGCGGAATATACTTTTGCTCTGTCTATCGATTCAGCTTCAATCGACGGAGCGATTGCGTCATAGAAATAAAGCCGCCCGCTTCCGGTAATCCGAACGATTTCTTCCGATAGCCCCTCCGATGTCAGCGGCCCGCTTGCTACAATGGTTGGCGCGGATTCGTCTAAGGATTTTATCTCTTCGCGGATCACGGTAATATTTGTGTGGTTCTCAATTCTGCGGGTGATAATTTCTGCGAATACATCCCTATCTACAGCCAGCGCGTCTCCAGCGGGAACACGTGCTTCTTCAGCGGCGGCCATTGTCAGCGACCCTAATAACCTCATCTCTTCTTTCAGAACGCCGCACGCGTTTGTTAAGCGGTTAGACTTCAGGGAGTTGCTGCATACCAGTTCAGCTAATAGACCAGTTCGATGCGCAGATGTCATTTTTTTGGGGCGCATCTCAAAAAGGCGAACTTTAAAGCCTGCTTGGGCGATTCGCCATGCCGCTTCACATCCAGCTAATCCACCGCCAACAACGGTTATCGGGGAACTCATCAATAGAACAATCTTTGGACTATTTCACGTGTCGCTTCTCGGTCGGGCCTGATGCAAGTTTGGGTTATTTCGCCGGGAAGAGTCTCGGATACTATGTTTGCTTGGGGAACTTCTCTCGCGAACTTGGCAAGCGCCAATATTTGTGTTTCAGTTAAAGAGGAATTAATATTGCCGTTAATCGTATCCAATATTTTAGGTAAGCGCATTATTGTAGCCGGTCTCGTAAGCTTAGCTTTTACAGCCCGAAGAAACTCGTGTTGCCGGGCAATCCTTACTATGTCGCTGTCTCCTGTTCCATCATTCGATTTGCGGAATCTGACAAACCCTATTGCTTGTTGTCCATTGAGGTGTTGTTTGCCCGGGTTGAGATGAATATGCAGATTCCCCCAGTTATCGTCGTAGTCAAGTTGCTTGTCGACTGTGAGTGTAAGGCCTCCCATCTGGTCAACCGCCTTCTCGAATCCGTGAAAGTCAACAACAATATAGTCATCAGGATGCACATCTAGCAGGTTTTCTATAGTCCGGCAGGCCAAATCGGGTCCTCCGATCGCGTGTGCAGCGTTGACTTTATGTCGTCCGTAACCGGGGATTCTGACTCTTGTGTCCCTTGGTATGGAAAGCAAGCTGATAGTTTTATTTTCAAAATTGAAGTTTGCAAGAATTATAGTGTCTGTCCTTCCCCAAGTTTTTAATACATTGCCTTTATTGTCGCGGTCTACATCTCTGCCCATAAGCAAAATGTTCACTTGGTTTTTTCCTGGAAACGCACGCGATGGAGTCAACCCGCCGGTAATGGCCGATGCCATCGTTTTCCTTACAGTTGGGCTGCTTACCATACTTCCCATCCACGCCCCTATTAGCAATGCGAAAATTAAAAACACTCCCGCTAGCGCTCGGCCAAACAGTTTACGTTTGGAATGCTTAGGCTTTTGCAAAATGGCCGTGGAATTATTGGGTCTGCGTGCTATTAGTGGATCTCGTGTCATAATACGAATCTGCTCCAAGTGCGGCTAAAGCCGGATTCTTTTTCTTGGGCGATTGATTAATTGAAATATAACGGTTTAAACCGATTGTTGTCAATAAAACTAATTCAATAAGGTAAAGCGTCAGGAAGTTGTACTTCCCGCAGGCTTTGGCCACACGAAACTTGAAGCGAAATAATTTCCCAGAAATCGAGGCTATAGTTGAATATGAGTAAAAACATCAAAGATGACCGGCTGCCATATGATGTGCCTCAGCATCCACATTCCCTGAGATATACTTTCAAAAGTTTAATCGTAAACGAATGGAAGAGCTGGCATTGAGAACTTATAACTTGAGAAAAATCACTGCATTGGTAAGATGAAAGTTCTAAACCTTTATTTCTTTGCCGTGCGTATCTTGAGACTTCACGCTTTTTCTGCGATAATAGCGGCTGTCATAAACGACTCTAACTCAAATCAGTTTCAAGAGGCCGGCCTAGCTGAAAGTCGGCGCCTACATAATTGCGAGGATTTTCTAATTATGCCTTTTCGGGGCGACGGGCCCATTTCTGAAAGCTTGAATAAATGGCGTGCCAAATGGATTTGGATACCAGGCAAGCACGATCAACCAAATATTTACATTTTCGCTCGGAAGAAATTCGAACTAAAAAGTACGCCCGCAAAAGCGGTTATTTTTTGCTCCGCCATTAGCCATTATAAGCTCTACGTAAATGGCAAATATCTTGGAAGAGGCCCTGCAAGAAATGCCCCCGGCCACCTTTTTTACGATTCATTCGATATCACGCCGTATCTGAAACGCGGAAAGAATGTTATCGGTTTTATAGTCCATAATTTTGGGGTTACTACTGCTTTTTCAATCAAAGCGCCAGGAGCTCTTATATGCCAATTGGAAACAGGCCGTTCGGTTCACGATTCATTCGTGGCTACCGATGAAACTTGGAAGGTAACCCTTGCCGAAGCTTGGCAGCCGTTCGGTGTCCGCTTGGGCGAATACTTGGGCTTCCAGGAAGTTTACGACGCAAGGCTTTCATTGGGCGATTGGACAGTCCCCGCTTATGACGATTCAAATTGGCAAGAACCTGAAGTATTAGGAAAACCCCCTTGCGAGCCTTTCGGAAACTTGGAACCAAGGATCACTCCACAATACTACGAGCAATCCTTGCTTCCCGTTAGGCTTGTTTGGTTTCGCGGAAACGACAATCAAAATGACATCTTACCAGACGAAATAACCCGTATAGCCGCCGAAGAAGAACTGACCGAAATAAACCCTCGCTCCCTTAAAGATGTCTCGAACCTTTTCTTTCGCTCGACAAAACCTGCAGTCATTAAATGCCCGAAAGATTCTGGAGCATCTCTTCTATTGGACTTTGGCAAGCAAGTTTTTGGCACGTTCGAATTGAGGCTTAAAGGCGCTGGGGAAGGAATAATTGATCTTACTTATGCGGAATCACTGATCGACCAGCGTATAGCTTACAACCCGACAAGCCCGCCATATTCTGATCGCTACATTATGCGAAAAGGAAGGCAAGTATGGCATACTTTCGAGCCTCGTGCGTTCCGTTACTTGCAACTGGACCTTAGGGGACTGACTGGACAAGTATCTATAGAACGCATACAAGTCCAGCAGATCGCCTATCCAGCTCCAAATCTTGGTAGTTTTGAATGCAGTGACGAACAGCTCAATAAAATTTGGAATGCGGGCATAAATACTCTCAAACTTTGTATTGAAGATTCCATCGTTAACACTCCTAAGCGTGAACGCAGAACAACTTGGCAGGATTTGTATATCGGATCCAGAGCGGCTTTTCAGGTCTTAGGGGATACAAATTTACTTTATTCATCTGTCCTAATAGGCTTGCGACAACAAAATGAGGATGGTTCAGTCCCAGCTTGGGCTCCAGCTCCGGCGGATAAGGCGGATCCGAAATCGGCAATGTTTTTCCTTTGGTGCGTCCTTGAATGTTGCCGCCAAACTGGCGATCCTGATCTCATAAAAAACTCCGCATTTGCGGCAAAGCGGCTTATTGCCTGGTTGGGGCGTTATGTCGGGCCAGATGGCTTATTGCAAAACGAGATTTTGGCTGACAATCCATTCGAAGACTGTGGTCTAAACTGTATTTATAGAGAAACACTGCGAAGAGCGGCGAAAATTTTGGAAATGGCTGGCGATTTTGAAACCGCTTCTTTATATCGGGATGCTTCAGACGACATCCGCCTCGCGATAAATAAATTCCTTTGGTCACCTCGGGCCGCTCTGTATGCAGATGGCAGGAAGTCCCGCCGGCAAAGCGACAACTTCTCCAGAGAGAACAATATCTTAGCTCTTTTTGCGGATATACCTGACCACTATCAGCGTGCCGCCTTAATCCGTCAGCTTGAAGCGGAGCAAAGCGAATTGCCGCAAATTGTGTCGCCTTTTTACGCATCCCTGTTGATTGAAGGGCTTTGTTTGCCTGGGCGATATGAAGAGGCAGTCCGCATCATTCGAGAAGGTTGGGGGAATATGGCGGAAAGCGGCGTATTTTGGGAGTTTTTTGACGGTAGCGGAGTCCAATGCAGAGCTTGGTCGCTCGGTCCCGTTGCTGACCTTGGCGAACGTATTTTGGGTGTAAAACCCTTATTTGGCAATAAGTTCCAAATTGCCCCACATTCCGGCGGCTTATCTTGGGCGAAAGGCTTGGTCCCCACTCGATACGGAAATATCTTAATTGACTGGAAAGTCAGTGCAAGGCGATTTTCAATGAAACTAAGAATCCCAGAAGGAGCTGAAGCCGAAGTTTTATCGCCTATTACCGAGGAAGGCGTCGTAATGTCTGTTAATCGCAAGATAATCCACGAAGCTTCAGTAACATTAAACTCAGGAGACTACAAAATCGAGGTCCAGCCCCGACCTGTAAAAAATGCCACGTTTAAAGTGCCCAAACGCCAAGAGAAATCAGTAAAGCCCTCAATAGCCCTTGAAGAACCCGCTCCGTGGAGTTCGGCTACAGATGATTCTACGAGAAAACGCCGCGCAACAAGCCGGCCTAGAAAAACTAAACAGGCTGAACCGCAACCCGAGACTGTTGAACAATCGAGCCCTCCAGAAGTAATTGTTGAAAGCCAGAAAACACCTCCGAAAAGAGTGGCGCCCAAATATTCCCGCAAAAATAATCCTGCAACAACCTCGCCATCCGATTCAGAGCAAGCACCACAGGAAAAGTCCGTATTATCCGAAGGAACTGCGAAAAGGCGATACAGAAGGCCGCGCAAACAATAGCGAGTCTGGAATCATAGTTTCTCGAAATAGCTTAAAACTAACTTCTTGCTGTGCTATAATTCTGCTGATATGGGCGATAATGGTCTAGAACTTTCAGATGACAACTACTGCTTTGCCTGCGGACCGGCTAATCCAATTGGTCTCAAGCTCAATTTTAAAAAGGTCGGCAATGAATACATAGCCGAATGGACACCCAAACGCGAACATCAAGGATATGTAGGCATAACCCATGGAGGAATTGTTGCTACCCTTCTGGATGAGGCAATAACCCGCTTCGCATGGTCGGAAATTGGCAATTCTGTCACTGCCGAGCTTTCAGTCCGATATATAAAACCAACGCCGATAGGCAAGCCGATAACAATCATAGGCCGTCTAGAATCTGGAAAAGGCAGAATAATGTTCGGTTCTGCTATGATAAAAGACCGGAATGGCGATGTTCTAGCTGAAGCATCAGCAAAAGTCGTGAAAATCACGCATTAATTTTTTATGGAGAACGCAAATGCAGCTTTGCCCTAAATGCAATAGGATTTATGATGACACCATAGAGGAAACCTGCCCGTCGTGTGGACAGGTTCCTTCCGGCTCGGAAGTCGTGGTTGAGGAATTGCAACTGTCCCCGGTTTATAGGGCGTCCGACCAGACAACAGCCGACATAATCAGGGCATTACTTGAAAGCGAGGGAATTGCCGTTTATTTGGATTCCAGGCAAGTCGCTTGGTTCGATGGCGTAATGACAATGGCTGAAGGCTACTATGGTGACCTTCTTGTGCCTAAAGATGAAGAAGAAAAAGCTCTGGAAATCATTCAGGCATACCAGTCTGCCCCTGTGGACGATTCTGACGTCATCGATGCCGAATCAGCCACAGAAGACTGATCAATTACTTTTTATCAATTCTTCTAGATTTCTTGAAATGGTGGCGGTGGATGAAAACACTGATAACGTTATTGCTCATTTTTAGTCTTGCTGTTTTTTTTGTTGGATGTAGCTCTACTGCCAAAGAATCGGCGCAGCAGTCGCGCTCACTGACAATCGCCGTTGTTCCAAAAGGGACTACACAGGAGTTTTGGCTAACGGTAAAAGCTGGAGCGGATGCCGCTGGGAAGGAAACAAAATCCAAAATCATATGGCGTGGCCCGGCAAAAGAAACAGATGTAGCCGGCCAAATAACGATCATAGAGAACTTTATCAATCAAAAAGTTGATGCAATTGTGATGGCTGCTTGCGATTCCAAAGCTCTTATCCCAGTCGTTGAAAAGGCGGTCAAATCGGGCGTCACAGTCGTAACCATAGACTCTGGAATAGACAAACCCATCGCTGCGAGTTTTGTGGCTACAGATAACATCGAAGGCGCCCGCAAGGCAGCCGACGAATTGGCAAAACTTATAGGTGAAAAGGGTAAAGTCGGCTTAATTCCGTTTGTTCCCGGCGCCGCTACTTCAACTATGCGTGAACAAGGCTTCAAAGAGGGAATCGCAAAATACCCGAATATTAAACTTGTCGCCACTCTTTATTCTCAAAGTGATGTCTCCAAGGGCATTGCAGTCACTGAGGATATGCTCACAGCTCATCCTGATCTGGCTGGAATCTTCGCTGCCAATGAGGGCGGAGCAGTTGGCTGCGCTCGCGCTTTGGACCAAAAAAAGGTTGCCGGCAAAGTTAAACTGGTGGCTTTCGATGCCTCCCCAGCTCAAATCGACGCCCTGAAACGCGGCACCATCCAAGCGCTGATAGTTCAAAATCCGTTCAAAATGGGTTATGAGGGCGTAAAAACCGCCGTTGCCAGCATCGCAGGTGAAAAAGTCCCAGCTCGCATCGATACCGGAGTGACTGTAATAACAAAAGAGAATATGGATACCCCCGAAGCGCGAAAGCTTCTATATCCCCTTCAAAAATAATATTTACTACGTTTGGCTATTAGGCCTTTTTGGGCATTAATGCTGAGTAGATACGCACGGAGGTTTGTATGTCATGCGTTATGTTAAACTTGGCAGAACAGGTTTAAAAGTAAGTCCTCTCTGCTTAGGCACCATGAATTTCGGTCCTTTCACTAGTGAAGAAGACTCCTTCAATATAATGGACCGCGCGCTTGAACTCGGAATAAATTTTTTCGATACTGCAAATGTTTATGGATGGCATATCGAGCGCGGATTAACAGAGAAAATCATCGGGAAATGGTTTTCCAAAGGCGATAACCGCCGCGAAAAAATAGTCCTTGCAACTAAAGTATATATCAGTATGGGTGATGGCCCGAATGATTCCGGGCTGTCCGCGCTGCACATTAAACAGGCCTGCGAGGCAAGCTTGAAACGCCTGCAAACTGATTATATTGATCTTTACCAAATGCACCACGTAGACCGCAACACTCCTTGGGAAGAAATTTGGCAAGCTATGGAAAAGCTTGTCGCTGATGGCAAAATCCTTTATGTCGGAAGCTCAAACTTTGCTGGATGGCACATCGTTCAGGCTAATGAAATAGCTAGGTCTAGAAACTTCTTGGGACTCGTATCGGAACAATGCAAATATCACCTGATGGAACGCCGGGTTGAATTGGAAGTTTTACCAGCCTGCAAAGCCTATGGCGTCGGTGTGATACCTTGGAGCCCGCTTGCCGAAGGTCTTTTGGCGGGCGCTCTTAAAAAAACAGCCGAAGGCAGAATGAAAGAAAAAAGAGTCCAGCACGCCATCGAGACAAACCGTGCTAAATTGGAACAATACGAAAATCTTTGCTCCGAAATAGGCGAACATCCCGCCAATGTCGCTCTCGCTTGGCTTCTTGCTAACCCGGCTATCACCGCTCCGATTATCGGTCCCAGGACTTTGCAACAGCTCGAGGATGTCATACCCTCTGTGGATATCAAGCTATCCGATGAAGTGTTGCAAAAGCTCGATGAAATATTCCCTGGCCCGGGAGGCACGGCGCCCGAAGCTTGGGCTTGGTAGCATTAAAAAATCAGAATCCAACACAGGCCGGATGCCTGGATTGTCCAACATCCGGCTTTCTATTTTCTAAGGTTTACTTCTTGTCAAAAATCAATTTCTTACGTAAAATGGCAAAACATCTCCCATCAGGAGGAAAGGATGCAATTCGAAGGTGCTTGGACCGCGCTTATTACGCCTATGTCCTCAGATGGCCAAGTTGATTGGCGCGGCTTTGAACAATTAATTGATTTTCAAATATCACAGGGCATTACAGGAATAGTTCCAGCGGGAACAACCGGTGAATCGCCCACGCTAACCTGGGATGAACACAATAAAGTTATAGACATCGCTTTGGAACGAGCAAAAGGCAAATGCAAGGTTCTTGCCGGCACGGGAAGCAATTCCACTTCGGAAACCCTTGAAAGCACGTCGCACGCCGCGGAGCACGGCGCAGAGGCGGTATTGCTGGTAGATTGCTACTATAACGGCCCTTCTTCCTTGGAACTCCGGAAGGAATACTATTCTCCAATCGCAGAAAGGTTCCCATCCGTTGCGATGGTTCCTTACGTCATTCCCGGGCGTAGCGGCACAGCTCTTTTGCCGGAAGATTTGGCAATCCTTCAATCCGAATACCCGAATATTTGCGCAGTAAAAGAAGCCACCGGCGATTTGGAAAGAATGAAAAAAACGAGGTCGCTGCTGCGGCCGCCATTTTCCATAATGTCAGGCGACGACGATATCACTTACACCATAATGGCGGATCCCGAAATCGCGGCCAATGGAGTGATATCGGTGGCCACGAATGTCGCCCCAGCCGCTGTTGAAAAAATGACCCGCTTGGCCCTGTCCGGCGACTTGGCTGGAGCGGAACGCCTTAAGAAAGCTCTGTCGCCCTTGTTTGGAATTATAACAGTTAAAGCCGACAATGAGCGCATACTCCCGAACGGCTCGGCAGTGGTAGTCAACGATCGTTTCAGAAATCCATTAGGCATAAAAACCTTGATGGCAGCTTTAGGAATGCCCGCGGGGATATGCCGGAAACCGCTCGGCAAACTTACGAAAGCGGCAGCCAATATGGTCCGCTCTGCTGCAAAGCAAATATGGTTGGAAAACCCAGAAATTCTGGCACCAATCGAAGATTTCTTCAAAGTCGATATCGAATCACGACTTTCCGACGATGCCGTTTGGTCGTCCTTGACATACTAATGAAGAGGCCTGTTAGGTATTCAAAAGAGGACATTGATACGCCCCCTTTTGAAATGTCCAACCATAATTAATGCCAGGTTTTCAGCGACTTGTTAATGAATCTCTAAGAGCTGTTTTTCGGTGCCAGCTTGAGAAATACCGCCCAATTTTCGAACAAATTTCAAAGTTTACTGTAATGTTACAGAAAAATTAATGAAAAATAGCTTAATATATGGAACGATCTGTTCCAAATCATAGTATAATAAAGCGTAAACCTTCCCACCCTCTTTTTCTCCTCCCCGACCGCCCGGTTGGGGAGCTTTTTTGTGCTTTTTATTCACTCTCGGGTTCAAGTCTCCGATACAACGCTTCGGAAATAATCAAGAATAGCCCGCTAGCTCCGGTGTTAATTAATAATAATGCACTTCCTATGATTAACGGGTTTGCTTCAATTATAAGCCCTACGGCTACTAATGCTATAGATGGGGCAACTAAACATAAATCAAGAATGAATGCTAACCACAATGCTTGGTAATCTTGCACCGAATCCCTCATATTCGGATAGATTAGCGATATCATCATCAATAAACAGCTTCTCGCCACTGTGAATGATGCCAAACCCATAAGTGCACATAGAGCAACTCCTGGTTTGGTATTCGGCAAGATCGCCCAAATGCTCAATATTCCGCTAACGGTTAGCATTAGAGGAGTAAATGCAGCTCCTAGCGACAAATAGAACACGGTCTCAAATGTGGAAAATGGCATAGCTTTTAAAGCTTGCGCCTGTCTCAGCTCCGACCGCAATTCTTTTAGCGCAGTCCAAGATACAACCCAAATTAGATAAGCTAATATAACAAACGGTAGAAGGCCGCTTGTCTTAACGATTCGGTCAGGAATTGCTTTAACGACTGACAAGCAAACCAATGTCGGCAGCAGAATCAGAATGGTTGTGAGAAAAGAAGCCACTCGGAGTCTTACTGTTATATTTTTCCAAAGTAGTGTTGATGCCCCTTTGCCAAAAGCAGGTATGGAAAGGACATTGTTGTTACTTGTGCCTTTCTCTAGTATTTGTTCGGCTTTAAATGCCGCCATACCAGTGTTTTCAATGGTTTGGGAAATTCTAGCCGTCTTGGCGCTGACGCTTAAAGCTGATTCATAAATGTTATATCTGAGTGAAAGCAGCACAAGCATCGCAGCGGTTGAAATAGCAAAAAGCCCAGTTAAGTTCAACAAAGTATCATTTGTCACTCCCCACACCGGTGCCATAATTACATTTGCCGCCCACCTGGCGGGAAAGATAACTTTGGCTAGAAAACTTACGCTAAAGAAGAAAGGCGGCAAAGGCGTGACCGAAAAAGTTAACGCCGAAAAAATGAGAGCTATTGCCAGTGTGGCGAAAATAATTTTTATAGACGCCTTGGCATAGCGCAATCTGGCAAGCTTGAATGTTGCAATAACATTTACTGTGTGTGAAGTATGCACCAAGAAAGTCCAAAAAAGAAAAAGCGCAAGCCACACGACTAGTATCTCTGGAAAAAAGTTTGCCGAGGTAAATTGCCTAATTGTCCTGCTGAGCAAAGTAACGAAAAAACCCGTCCAAAAAGCCGCCTTAGTGTGATCGCGCAAAAGCTTGGTTAGCAGCACAAGGCGCTTGTTTATTGGCGCCGAGAAAAGAAAATCAACCTCTGGAATCGAAAATACTAATAGCCCTTCAGACAACGAAGAGTATATAATAGCCAGTGAACCCAAGTTTAGCGAAATAAAAATAAACGACCAGAGCGTTTCTATTTCTACAGCGGTAAACTCCCCAAAATAGGGGACCACACGACTGGACAAGTTTTTCTCAAACACAAAGCTAACAACCATAAAAGCAATCCACAGGAAGGTAAGTATCCCGATGAACAGCCTTTTTGGCGAGCGAATAATAAACTTCAGTCTATTTATGGCCTGCCTATATCCCAGGTAAGCAAGAGCCTTCAATAGATTTTTCCTCTTCTGTAAGAGTTAGGAATACATCCTCCAGAGACCCATCTTTGCGAACTTTTGCACGATTATATAACTCGTTAAGGGTGCCTTCCGCCAACTTTATGCCTTTTCTCAGTATCAGTATCCTATCGCATAATTTTTCGGCTGTGTCCAGCATATGCGTGCTTATCAATATTGCGCACCCTTGGTCTCTGGCTTCAAGCATCAAGTGCTTTAGGGTCTTCACACCCAAAGGATCTATACCTATTAGTGGTTCGTCAAAAAGGAAGTTTCTAGCATTGTGTATAAATGCGCACGCAATGGCGAGTTTCTGCCGCATACCCTTAGAAAGGCTGACTACTAGTTCACGGCGTTTTTCAGTAAGTTCGAAACGCTCTATCAGCTCAGCGCTTCGGCTTTCGAAGTTTTCTGTTGTCCCATAAGCCATCGCAATGAACCTTAAATGCTCTTCTACAGTAAGCATTTCAAATGGGCTCGGAACTTCAGGCACAAATGCGATTCGCCTCTTTATTTCTTGCTCGTGTACATCTTGGTCAAAACCGTCTACGATAACTTTTCCAGCCGATTTCTGGATAACGCCTGTTATGCTTCGTAGTACGGTGGTTTTTCCTGCACCGTTAGGTCCAAGAAGAGCAACTATCTCTCCGTCGTTGACTTGGAAACTCAGGCAATTAACAGCGAGGTTCGTGCCATAGAACTTGACGAGATTTTGGACAGTTATCATACAATGCCTATTGTGGAGAAGAAACTTACGTTACGCCTATTTTTAAACTTTATGGAACAAAAAAGTTCAACCGCAGGTGCAAGGCTCAGCCGCGACTACGCAAGGCTCAATCGATTTTCCGTTTCGCTCGATTATCGTGTCGTGAAGGCAATGTTCATCGTCAGTTTCAGGATAATCGATATTATAGTTCAATCCACGGCTTTCCTTTCGCAAAAGAGAAGATTGTATAATTAAGCTCGCTACTATGGAAAGATTGCGCAGTTCTATCAAATCCGCCGAAAGGTAGTTGTCCGCATACATCTTCTCTGCCTCTTTCAATATTTCATTGACTTGTTCGAGCGCAGTTTTGAGCCTTTCGTTGGATCTGACTATGCCAACATTCTTCCACATAACCGATCGCAGCTTATCTGTCAATTCAGATATCTTCTCGTGGTCCGGTTGAGTTGGATTCGCGTTTAAAGTATACTCCTGAACCACGGGTTTAGGTTCTTTCGCAACCTCAATAGCGTTTATTGCAGCCCTGTGCCCGAAAACCACAGCTTCTAAAAGGGAATTGCTTGCCAGCCTATTTGCGCCATGGACTCCGGTGCACGCCACTTCGCCACACGCATAGAGGTTTTCAACGCTTGTTCGAGCGTTGATATCGGTGAGCACGCCGCCGCAACTATAGTGGGCAGCCGGGACAATAGGGATCCAATCTTTGGTCATGTCAATGCCATACTTCAGGCAATTCTGGTAAATGTGAGGAAAACGTGTCTTTATTCGTTCTGGCTCCAAATGTGTGATATCCAGAAATACACATTCGTCGCCGCGCTTTTTTAATTCCGAATCGATAGCCCTTGCCACAATGTCCCTAGGTGCTAGGCAGCCCATTTCGTGGTACTTCTCCATAAAGGTATTTCCGTCTTTAGTTCGCAATACCCCGCCTTCACCTCTGACAGCTTCTGAGATTAGAAAAGATTTGGCGTCGGGATGATATAACGATGTGGGATGGAATTGTATGAACTCCAGGTTCGCTATCCTTGCGCCAGCGCGAAAAGCCATTGCCACTCCGTCGCCTGTCGCAATATCAGGATTTGTGGTGTGTTTGTAAACCTTGCATAGACCGCCAGTCGCCAGCATTGTCACTCCCGCCCGGAATGTGCTCACATCGCCGGTTTCCGTATCCAAAACATAAGCGCCCCGGCATATCTTCCGACCATCCGATGCTGATTCAACAATTAGGTCTAAAGCAATATCGTGCTCAAAAACGCGTATGTTGGATTTGGATTTTGACTGCGCAATCAAGGCGCGTTCAATTTCCCTGCCTGTGAGGTCCGCGGCATGAGCTATCCGTCGTCTGGAGTGGCCGCCTTCCATTCCCAAAGCGAGCCTTTTGGCACCATCACTGGATTTTTCATAAGTAAAACGCACTCCCAAGTCTATCAACTCACGAATGCGTTGCGGCCCTTCGCGGACAAGTATCTCAACCGAATCCTTATGGCACAATCCCGCGCCAGCAATTAGGGTATCACGTATGTGGAGGTCGTAAGAATCGTCCGGAGATAAAACCCCTGCAATCCCGCCTTGGGCATAGTTTGTGTTGCTCTCGGTATCACTTTTTTTTGTGATGATGGCTACCGTGCCAGACCCATTAACCTTCAAAGCAAAAGTTAGCCCTGCAATGCCACTGCCCAAAACGAGATAATCTACGTCAATAACCATTTTCCCTTGCCCTGAAAAGCAGGCGCCTGCCTGATAATTCCTATTATAGCTTAATACTTCTCCGCTGTCACTTTTCACTTAAATACAGATGAGAAACTGGCCTTGCTGAACCAAAGAGGATTCGCGAAAAAATTATGGGCTTTGAAATTCCAAAAGGCTGGATATTGAATACTATGATTGTATGAAGCTAAATCTTAAGAATCGATAACCGCGTTGCGGGTACACAAAATTAGAAAGCTTCTTAGTATAATGCAAAAATCGCCCTGCTTTTGGGCAGGGCGACTGCAATATAGTTATTCAGGTTTATTTTCTTCTTCGTAAAGCGGAGTTTTTGAAACTAGCTTCATATTCGTAGCATCAAACTTATAAACCGCGGCGTCATATACTACAAAAACGCTGTTCGTGGTCGCGGAAATTGCAACAGGTCCGAAAGATCTAGGTGATGGTACTCGCAGTCTCGATGGAACAGGTTGTGGAGGCGCTCCAATAGCCTGAGAGTTTCCGCCATTTGTCTGGGAAAACGCTATACCTTCATTTCGGCCAAACAAAAATCCCGAAAAAAACGCCGTTACAGCAACCGCTAAGCAAAGCACCGCAATAGACGCTCGTAACTTCATTTTTTCTCCTCCTTCTTTACTATCTAGAGAATTTCCGAACAACGAGTCTTCACCGCTTATTGCTTTTTTACAAATAACTGTCAGCCTGTCGGATCTACTGGCTTTTACCACCCGGAGCCGATCAGGATTCCTGATTTGTTTCTTGTTCGGTTACTGCTTCAGGTTCCGCTGATGGTGCGGCATGAACTCCGTGTCGCCCGATAATGGTTACAACAACGTCCTCGGGATGCCCGATTATTTCAATATCACTACTTACTGGCAGGTCGGAAATGCATAAATGCTGTCCAATTTCCAGTTTTGAAATATCCAATTCTATCGCATCTATTAACTTGTCCGGGAGACATCTTATATTTACTTCACGGATTACGTGGTCAACCAAACCTCCTTCAGAGGCGCCTTTCGCATGGCCAAGCAAGATTATTGGAACGGTGCTTGATACCTTCTTGTCAAGGGCAACCCTTTGCAAGTCCACGTGTTGGACTCTCTTTGACAGCGGATCTTTGGTAAGATTTTTTATGACCACCAATTCCGGCTTGTCTTCGCCTTCAATATGGAGGTCGATAAGTGAATGGATTCCGTGCTCTGTTTTCAAAATGCCTGCCAGCTTTTCTAGATCTACTTCTACTGGCACAGACTCTTTTCCAAGCCCGAAAACGTTCCCAGGCACATAATGCATTGCTTTTAACTGCCGTAAATGGCTTCGCCGCATGTCTGTTCGGCGTCGAACTTTTAATTCTACTCTATCCATAAAATCAGCCTTCCTTTTTTAACCTGCTAAGTATAACCAAAGGTTAGCTGCCTCGTCAAGAAATAGCCCATTTGCAGGGAATTGACACAAAACAATCACTGTGGTAGATTCATATTCGAACCTGCCGCCAGTCTAGGCAGCAGGGTTCGCTTTTTTTATGGCATAAACATTCTTTCAAAAGGATCTTTATAGCTATGATGCTTTTTGGCACGCAGCGGATAAATGAGAAAGGCCACTTGGAAATTGGCGGCCGCGATACAGTGGAATTAGCCGAGAGTTTCGGTACTCCGCTTTATGTGATGGACGAAGCGCTAATAAGAAAAAAATGCAGAGAATACATAGAAGCTCTTCAGGTTTGTTACGGAGGTAGCGAAACTCAACCAATTTACGCCGGAAAAGCTTTCCTCGTAGCTGGCATTTGTCCTGTTATCCAACAGGAAGGCTTTTGGTTGGATGTGGCTTCATCCGGCGAGATGCACACAGCCCTTAAGGGCGGATTCCCGCCGGAGAAGTTAGTATTCCACGGAAATAATAAGTCCCTGGAAGAACTCAAATACGCGCTTTCAAACGGTGTTGGCAGGATTGTGATCGACAATTTCCTTGAAATAGAAAACATAAATGTTCTTGCGGAGGAAATGGATGCAACTGCCGATGTTTTAGTTCGCGCCACCCCTGGCATAGACCCTCACACGCATAGGTTGATTAGAACCGGACAGTCCGATACTAAATTCGGTTTCAATATCCAAGACGGTTCCGCTATGCAAGCGGTGAAGGCTGTTCTCTCGTCCAAGCATTTGAGATTTCGTGGATTGCATTGCCACGTTGGCTCCCAGCTTTTGGACAGCAGCGCCCATCGCCAAGCAATAAAAATAATGGTGAAACTGATAAAGTTAATAAAATCAGAGACCGGATGCGAAATCGAAGACTTAAATATCGGCGGAGGGCTGGGCATCCGCTATCTTAGCTCCATTAAACCGCCTGAAGTTAAAGATTTCATCGAAGAAATTTGCACCGGACTAAGGCTGCAGCTAAGCAGGGCGAAACTGAAGCCTCCAAGACTGATGATCGAACCGGGGCGATCCATCGTCGGCGAAGCGGGCACAACTCTTTATACAATAGGTCCCGTGAAAACCGTGCCGATTAAAGAACCGCCGGGCAAGAGAATATACGCTTCCGTTGACGGAGGTCTTTCAGACAATCCACGCCCGCAGATGTATGGCTCCAAATATGAATGCCTGTTGGCGAACCGCGCGGAAGAACCAACATCTGAAAAAGTGACTATTGCTGGAAAACATTGCGAAACCGACATACTTCTTCAGGACGCTCCGCTTCCGATGCCAAAACCCGGAGACATCCTCGCCGTCCAGTGCACTGGGGCATATAACCATTCCATGGCTAGTAACTATAATAGGCTGCCAAGGCCGGCAGTGGTCTTGGTGAATGACGGCAACGCAGACATTATCTACCGTCGCGAGTCGCTAGATGACTTGGTCAAAAACGATGTCGTTCCCGAAAGGCTAAGCTGAACCATTGATGCCGCACGTCTCGGACCCCAGACAAGTCATAGGTACGATTGTTGCCGTGTTCATAGCAATAACGGTCCACGAGTTTGCCCACGCAAAAGCAGCCGAAAATGCCGGTGACGATACTCCACGATTGGCGGGAAGAATTTCTTTGAACCCCCTAGACCACTTGGATATCCTGGGAACAATAATGATTATATGGATGTCGTTGGGAGGTTTTGGAATAGGATGGGGAAAGCCGGTGCCGGTTAATCCAGCGAGGTTTCGAAATCCACGACGGGATTCGCTTAAAGTCTCAATAGCGGGAATTTTCGCCAACCTGATACTTGCATCCTTGCTTGCGATACCATTACGCCTTAACGTATTTCCGCCATCTGAAAAACTCAGCTATTACTGGCTTTTGCAGCAAATACTATTTGTGAACGTAGCAATAGCCTTCTTTAATTTGATTCCTATCCCGCCTTTGGATGGCTCACACGTCTTAGCAAACCTGTTGCCGTCAAACCAGTCCGTGGCTTATCAACGGCTTGCTGGAAGGTATGGCTTTTTCATACTGATAGCCCTCCTTATTTCAGGATCGGTAGGTTACATCATTGGACCTCCAATATCTTTTGTCATAAGGATCTTGCTCGGTTATTAGCCAGTTTTGATGGCACGGCTTCGCTTATTACATAATGTCCATCCGGGCTTCATTTGAACATCTATGCAATTTTGACCGGTCCTAAATATTATGCATAAACAGTGTATTTCACTCGCTATTTCGTAACACGTATCGGAACAAAGGCCGCTGCGGGCGCTGCCGAAGGTCCAATCAGCAAAACCCCTTCTTGCCCGGCTTCTTTTGTTTTTGGCAGTTCGATCGAAACTTGCGCCTTCTTTAGCAAAGAATTCTTTATGGGAACTGATTTAACAGCTAAATTGCCCTCCACAAGCAAGAAATCCAAATCAAAAAAAGATGCGCTTGGAAAAACCCTATAACCGTGCACTGCAATCCTGTAGTTGCCGGGCTCCGGCGCGCGGATTTCGACGGACTCATCAGCAGTAATTCCACCTGATATCGCGATCACTTCATTTTCCCAATTGAATGCCCCGTCACGGTTGATATCTTTTAGAAGGTATAAATCTATATCGATGGATGCCGGGCTTTTTGTGGAGATCCTTAAAAGTCCGGCATCGTTGATTTTGAAGTCATACTTCCACGATGCTGTTGAAGGATTATCCGCTACGTCTTGTCTAATTGATTGGTTTTTCATTTGCAACGGTTTTGCAAATCCATATGCCTTTGCTACAACACCGTCCATAGTTAAGTTGCTTAGCACCGTTGCGGACGGGATTCCGCTGTAACCTTCGGGAATCACAAGCATTTCAGGATTGGTCCAGAGTTTGCCTGCCTGTAGTGAATATGCCTCCATGGGCGTAACTCCCGAATGAAGCACAGCGTGCAGTTGCAGAAGTTGCAAACCTGGCAGCACCCGCCCCGAAATCCATTCCGCATTCGATCCTGAGGCGGTTTGAAAGCTGTAACGGCCTGTGCCTGTGCTCGTGTCTATGCTTCCGCTGGATAACTCTATTCCACTGGGTCCGTAAATCTCTGGCCGTGCTCTCGAAAAAGGATCGTTTTTGTCTGGCATTTGAATAAAAAGGTCTAAATCTGTCGGTATATTTCGCCACGAAGCATTTGCAAGCATCATCGGTTCTCCGCCTTTAATGGAGTTATCCGAAATATCGATGAAAAAGAAACGCCAGTCTCCTGCTTCGGGACGCCAACTCCAGTCAAAACCGCCGAAAACCGATCCGTTAGGGGAAGGCGATATATCTCCGCCCGGTCCATCAACGATCCTTGGGTTCGGCCCGTTGAATGGGATAGGAGACACGATGTTTACAGCTGTCGGAATAAGTGTTGGTTCCTCCCTGTGGTTGCTTCTAATTCTTATGAAGCCCGATTTAAATCCCGGCGGCATTCCATATGGATGCCATATTTTTGCTTCGAAAACCGCTCTGCCGTAAGGAGGCAAAAGTAGCTTTCCTGCCGATAACTGCACGTTATCCCATCGAACCCATTTATATGATTCAAACCAGACCGTAATTTCGTCGGTGGTGGTAAAAAGGCTCCTTGCCCTGTGCTGGATACCGATAACCAACCTGTGCGGCTCTTTTAAATATCGCCTGTTGATGGTAATTTCTTGATAATTGCTAACGTTGGCGGAGAAAACTATTCGCGACAGCTCATTCTCGTCAATTTCACCAGAGTCAACCAAGCCGTTTCTTGGGGCGTTATCTTTCCAAAAAGAACCGTCACCATTCAAATCGTGCCATTGATACGCTAAAAGAGTGAACTGGTTTTCTGGCAATACGGAACTATCTGATGGGTCTCCTGGCGCGAAGAAAGAAAATGGCCAGCTAATTCTTATCCTGACCATATCTGCGGTTGGGTCAATTAATCCAATCGGATCAACCAAGTAATCAGGCCTAAAAAAGTCGAACTGATTCTCTTTTTCAGCAATGACTTGGATTTTAATTTGATTCTTTCGAACAAGGTTTGCAGTCACTGCTTCCAATCTCAATTCCATGGGAACAGGCGAATGGTTCATCAATGTGAAATCCTGCTTGTAAGTCTTGCCTGCTTCTGTTATGGCGGGAAATGCCTCATAAACGGTCCCGCGGTAGTTCCCCGCATTCCACGAGTCGGGAAAAACCGAAAATCCACCTTTGCCGCTAGCTGCCATCACAGCCTTGGCAGCATCGAGGGTGCCGGCTCCCTGAGCCATAGGTTCTTGGTTCAAATCACTGCACGAAGACTTCAAAATGCTTCTAGCGGTTCTCCAATCAGGAAAGCTCCCGTGTGTTTCTTTATACGCTTGATATACAAGTGCGGCAATGCCCGCGGCAAGCGGTGCTGAAAGACTGGTACCTCCCCAAACAGTCCACGCCCCCGCTCCATTTCCAAGAAGCGGAATATCCCCGGCGGCGTATGCTCCTGTCGCGCAAAAATCCGGCTTCGCCTGTCCCAATGCATTTGGCCCTCTTGCCGACCACGGCTCTATTTGTCCGTAAGTTATCTGTCCGGCATGGGCAAGTGGCCCAAACATGTCGGTTGAGCCATAAACAGTTGAAGCTGCTACTGCCAAAGCAAAAGGACTGCTGGCGGGCGAAATCAGTGTTCCATACCCGGGACCGCCGTTGCCTGCGGAGGCGATAAACAGCGTTTTCGGAGATTTAAAAGACAACTCCCCAAGATATCTTGAGAGAAAATCCCATCCATCTGCGTGCAGTGATGAATATCCGAAGCTCATGCTTACTATATGCGGTTCGTCGCCAGATTCAGCAATTCCATCTGCGCCGTAAATACAGAACAGCAGGGCGTCGTATATCGCCTGACCGTTCTTATAAATACTACCAATTGCCGCTATTTTCGCATTCGGCGCCGAGCCTTTCACCATTCCATCGCTGTCAATCGGTTTCCAACTTGGAGCGCCCATATTTATAACGCCTTGTCCCACGGCTGCGGAAGCGCAAAGCGTTCCGTGGTCTTCATACTTGTCAAATGCCCCGGTGAAAGCAACCATGCTGCCATTTGCCGGGGGAGGAATCCCGTAAAGCCAGTCTGAACCGGGGATAGGATTTTCTCCGTCAGCAATGAAATAAAGCATCCCGGCTGACCAATCAGCCAATCCATCCCCATCGGCGTCCCACCATGATATTTCATCGCCTTTTCGGCACGGCTTGTCATCGCGGAAATCTGCGTTCTTGTTTATATCGACGTAAACCGTGTCGTAAATGCCGGGTTCATTTTCATCCACAACAAGGACTGAGGGCTGCTTGCCCCAAGGATTGGTCCACATAAGGTTATAATGTGGATGCTTTCCAAGGTGATATATGCCGCTTTTGCTTGTGCCGGTAAGTGTGTGAACTCGTCCATTGAAGTTAACTGTATCACCTGTGGCCGTTGTGCTTGTGTTGATATACCCGCCTGTATACCTGCCTGTTGAAGCGCGCATATACATTGCGTACGGGTCAAAAGCTATAGGCCAGCCGAAATATGGCGAGTTTGGATTCTCATACCGTGCCTGGACCCCCTGTAAGTCAGGATGCCCGAAATCTATTCCAGAGTCAGCTATTGCAATGACAACTCCCTCTCCGGTATAACCCATTGCCCAAGCTTCCCTTGTCCGATGCACATCCTGGGCAAACCAAGTCTGAGTCACCGCAAATGGATTCATTGGAGGCGTCTTTATAGGCTCTGGAACGATGTCAGGAAGGACTGCCAATACATTTTGACAGCTCTTCATTTTGGCGATTTGCGCGGCATTCACGCGCCTTGTCGAAAAAACTGTCCGAGTCGTATTCGATGTTGAGGAAGTTCGCACGCCGCCAGTGTTGGTATCGGAAACAACGATAACGCTGGTTTTTTTTATCGCATTTCCACTAGCGACTGGCTCTTTGCAAACTGCCAACACCGCGAAGGCAAATAACACTGTTAAAAAAGAGTTTTTGAAACTGCGCTTATAATTGTTTTGGAGCGAATTAGGTGTTGGCGCACACATACACAAAGCATGACTGTCTTACAACTTGATGTCAATACCTGTTTTGGGATTTTTTATTTTACTTTCCAGCAAACTTTTTCTGGGATATAATAAAAAAAGTCGGTATTGGTTTTGCCGACAAATTGAAAAAATGAAATTTCAGGGCTTTGGTAACCCCCGGGTTTTGTCGCCAAAGCCCTTTTCGGGCGTGTACAGCCTATGGCGCTTTCCAAGTTATTATCTTTTACAGAAAAAGTGGAACAAATTAATTCCGCGGCTGCACTTTTGCGCGAGCCAGGCAAGAACTGTCAAATCGAAGGCTTATCGGCATCAAGCAAACCATTTGTCACAGCCGCAATTCAGCGCGTTATTAACAGGCCGATGCTCGTCGTTACATATAGCACGGAACAAGCAGAAAGTTTTTATTCGGAACTTCAGCAGTTTATTGGCGAAGAAGGAATCTACTTGTTTCCCGCTAACGAAGGTCTGCCATTTGAAGACGTAATCCCTGACTACCACATCATTTCTCAGCGCATTGCAGCGATGGATGCGCTTCTTAAATCGATAGCTTCCATCGTCGTAACTCCCATACACGCTCTCCTCAGGCGTATATTGCCGGTTGAAGAACTTAAAAAAGGCCGCCTTTTTATTAACACTGGCGATGCCATAGACGTAGACCAATTCCTATCCAGGCTTGTGGAGTTAGGATATGAACGCACGGAAACAGTTGACCGCCACGGCGAGTTCAGCAAGCGAGGCGGAATTATAGATGTGTATGCATCAACCTCTGACTATCCAATCCGCATAGAGTTGTTTGGCGATAATATAGAAAGCATCCGTAGTTTCGAAATAGTATCTCAGAGGTCTGTCGCTTCATTGCAGTTTGCGGAGATCCTTCCTTCGCGTGAGGTAATCCTTCAGCCAGAAATGGCAAAAGCAGCCTCCGAACGCATAAAGAAAGATTTGGACGCGCAACTGAAAAAATTAGGTGAAAAATCTGAAGCCGCAGACAAACTGAGGTATATTGTCGAAACACATTATACTCATATCGAAAACCTGGCATACTTCAATGCAGTAGACTGGTACGTTCCTTATCTTTATCCCGACGAACATACACTGTTGGAATACCTGCCGAAAGAAACCGTAATAGTCTGGGATGAACCAGCGCAGATTCGCTCTCATTGGCAGAGGATGCTTGAAGAAAATAGCGTTGTTCTCGCTGATCATTGTTCAAGAGGAGAAGCGCTTGAATCAAGTTTCCGGCATTTCGTAAACTTCGACCATTTTGCTGAAAATGCCTCGAATAACTATCAAGGTGTTTATTTAAGCCTAATACCCAGGCCGGTTCCTCGGACAGATATTACACACCATTTTGTTTTAGATCCTACTCAGGCCGATTTTTTCGGCGGAAAAATTGATTTGTTCACCGAACAGCTAAGGACGTGGGTCTCTCATGGCTGTAAGGTTGTTATAGCTACAGCTCAAGAAAAACGGCTCATTCAGCTCCTTGACGAAAATGACATCCACGCTTTTTCGCTGGAAGAATGGTCTCCATCCGAGTCTTCGTACACAGAAGGCAAAAGCGGATGCGTGTTAGTTGCTTCAGCCGGATTGCATTCAGGCTTCAGGCTCAATGAAGCTCAGTTGATAGTCTTAACTGATGAGGAAATATTCGGCATCACCAAACTGCATCGCCCGAGGCGCGTTTTCCGCGAAGGCGTTCCTATTTCGTCGATACTAGACTTGAAACAAGGCGATTACGTGGTTCATATAAATCACGGTATTGGCATATATCGCGGCTTGGTAACTTTGAACACTTTGGGCGTTGAAAGAGATTTTCTTTTATTGGAATACGCCGGAGAAGATAAGTTATATGTCCCGACTGACCAAATTGACCGCGTCCAGAAATATATTGGAGGGGAAGCAATCCCTCCAGTTGTGCATCGCCTCGGAGGCGCTGAATGGGCACGGACAACCAAGCGCGTCAAACAGTCGGTCCGAGAAATGGCTAAAGAACTAATCGATCTATATGCTCAGCGTCAAGCATTGGGCGGGCACGCTTATTCCGAAGACACACCTTGGCAGCAGGAAATGGAATCTGCCTTTCCTTATATCGAGACGCCCGATCAGCAAAAGGCTATTGCAGATGTAAAACGCGATTTGGAAGAGCCGAAAAGTATGGATCGCCTAATCTGCGGAGATGTGGGCTTCGGAAAGACGGAAGTAGCCATACGCGCGGCATTCAAAGTAGTCCAAGATGGCAAACAAGTCGCCGTGCTTTGCCCAACTACTGTTCTAGCTCAGCAGCATTGGAATACATTTAGGGAACGGCTAGCCGCGTTTCCTATTACTATTGAAATGCTTAGCCGTTTCCGCAAGCCCAAAGAAATAAAATCTATTGTCCAAGCTTTAAAAGTCGGCGCTGTTGACATCGTCATCGGCACGCATAGGCTACTTTCAAAAGACATCGAGTTCAAAGACCTCGGTCTCGTTATAATCGACGAGGAACAGCGATTTGGCGTTAGCCACAAAGAAAAGCTAAAACAATTGAGAAAAACTGTAGATTGCTTGGCGATGAGCGCAACGCCAATTCCCCGAACGCTTCATATGGCTCTTTCGGGAATACGCGACATGAGCGTTATAAATGACCCACCCGAAGGCCGAAGGCCAGTAAAAACTTACATACACCAAGATGAAGACAGCGTGATACGGGAAGCGATCGTTCGTGAGCTAGACCGTGATGGACAAGTCTATGTGGTGCATAATCGCATAGATAATATCACCTATATAGCGGAGCGCATTCGCAAACTCGTTCCTTACGCCAGAATAGAAATTGCGCACGGCCAAATGGACGAGGATGAACTCGAGAGGGTTATGCTTGATTTTTATGATCATAAGTTCGATGTACTAGTCTGCACCACTATTATCGAAAATGGGCTTGATATTCCCAACGTCAACACTATCATTATTTTTGACTCCGATAAAATGGGTCTTTCTCAGTTATACCAACTTCGCGGCAGAGTAGGACGATCTGATAGGCAGGCGTACGCCTACTTGCTTTATAAGCGAGAAAAAGCGCTTACCGAAGCTGCGGAAAAAAGAATAGATGCTATCCGCGAGTTTTCAGAGCTAGGATCCGGTTTCCGCATCGCCCTGCGCGATCTGGAAATACGAGGCGCCGGAAACCTTCTCGGCGCTGAACAACACGGGCAGGCTAATGCCGTAGGATTCGATTTATATTGCAGGCTTCTTGCAGATGCAGTTTCAGAATTGCGCGGTGAAGAAAAAGAAGAGTTTTTTTTACCTCCCGTGGAATTGCCAATTGATGCGCATATACCCAGTTCTTATATTTCAAACGAAGCCCAGAGAATTTATTTCTATAAGCGAATGCAAGCTGTCAAAAATGTGAATGAAGTGCAGGATATACAGGATGAACTTGAAGACCGTTTCGGCGATCCTCCAAGGCCAGTTTGGAATGCTCTTTCGCTCCTGCGCCTTCGTTTCAGGTGCTTGGAATTGGGCATTTTTGCTATATCGCACGATCGAGGTAGAGTCCAGCTGTTGTTGCAACCGGGCATCAAGTTGCCAGATGACATACTACGGGAACTCGCTCGTCAGCATCGGCGACATCAATGGCTACCTGACCGAGCGTTCCTTAACCTGCAAAATGATGCTAGAATACTTTCATCGACCGAAGATATGGTCGAAGTGCTTGGCAAGGCGATTAGTCGCATCAAAAAATCGGTGAAAGTCAATTGACTTCCAAAAAAGTGTTTTTGCCCAATTTGCGCATATTTGCTAGAATTGCGGAAATCAATATGGCAGTAGAGGGGTAATATGGCAGGAGTTGCGAAGTTCCTCGCATTCGATCTTGGCGCGGAAAGCGGACGCGCTTTGTTGGCTAAACTCGATAACGGAAAACTTGAACTGGAAGAAATCCACCGGTTTAGCAACACGCCGGTGCGGGTTTTTAATAGCATTCATTGGGATGTTCTCCGCTTGTTTGACGATATAAAACACGGCTTGCGCCGCGCGGTCCAACAACACGGCGGAGATATAGCCGGCATAGGTGTTGATACCTGGGGTGTTGATTACGGATTCTTTGGCGAATCCGATATTCTTCTTTCTAATCCTTACCACTATCGCGATTCTCGCACTGATGGTATGATGGACGAAGTCTTTTACCGCGTGCCAAAAGAAGAAATTTGGGCCAAAACGGGCATCCAATTTATGCAATTGAACACGCTCTACCAGCTATATTCAGCTTCACGCCGCACCCCTTGGCTGCTTGAAAATGCCCGAACAATGCTTATGATGGGCGATATTTTCAATTTTTGGCTCACAGGACGTAAGGTTTGCGAGTTTAGCAATGCCACCACATCACAATGTTACAATCCAATAGAAGATTCTTGGGCCTACGATTTGCTTGAAAAACTTGATATACCTACTCATTTTCTGCCGGAGATTGTGAAACCCGGCACAGTTTTGGGATCGGTTTTGGATTCGGTTCGTGAAGAAACTGGAGCGCCCGCTATTCCGGTGATCGCTCCGGCAACCCACGATACGGGATGTGCGGTTGCCGCAGTGCCTGCGACAGGCAAAGGGCACGCGTATATCAGTTCTGGCACTTGGTCGCTGATGGGAGTCGAAATCACGGAACCGCTTTTAAACGAGCAGGCTTTTGCTATGAACTTCACTAACGAAGGCGGAGTTTATGGAACCTTTAGGTTCCTTCGCAATATTATGGGTCTATGGATTATCCAGGAATGCCGACGACAATGGCAGCGCCAAGGCCTAGAATACACTTACAATGAGATCGCGGAGATGGCTGGCGAAGCCAAACCTTGGCAGTCTTTAGTTGATCCCGACAATAAACTTTTCCTGCCACCGGGAGACATGCCGTCCCGCATACAAAAGTACTGCGCCGAAACGGGCCAGCACGTTCCTGAAACACCCGGTGAAATTGCTCGCGCCGGCATGGACAGCCTTGCGCTGAAATACAGGATGGTTGTTGAAAATCTCGACAAGTTTTTCGGCATCAAACACGAACCTATCCATATCGTTGGCGGCGGTACCCAAAATAAGCTCTTATGCCAGCTCACCGCGAACGCAACGAAACGCACGGTTGTTGCCGGCCCTGTGGAGGCCACGGCTATCGGCAATGTTCTCGTTCAAGCAATCTCCACCGGGCACGTTGCCGATTTAAACGAAGCCCGTAGCATAATCCGCAACTCGTTCGATCTGGTATCTTATGAACCACAGAGCGACTCAGAAGCAGATGACGCATACGGCCGATTCCTTAATTATTTGGGTATAAATATCGAAAACTCATTTTGAGAGAAGGATTGGAATTAATGAAAATCGGGGTAATTAGCGACACTCACGGCGTTGTTCCTGCTTGGGAAAAAAGTTTGAAACATTTTTCAAGTTGTGGGCTTATAATTCACGCAGGTGATATCCTATATCATCCTCCCAGAAAAAAAGATACAGATGGCTATGACTTGGCGCAGTTTGCCAAACTTTTAAACAGCTCCCCAGTCCCTATCGTTATGGTTCAAGGCAATTGCGACTCTGAGGTTTATGAAGAGCTTGTGGACTTCCCGGTCCAATCACCCTATGCTGTGGTAGAATCCGAAGGCATCCGAATTGTAGTTAATCATGGCCATATACATAACCGTGAAAGTATGCTGGCTACAGCAAAAAAATATAAGGCTGATATATTTATTTCCGGCCATACTCACATTCCAGTGCTGGATAAAGAAGATGGAGTCATCTTACTAAATCCGGGAAGCGCCGCCATTCCAAAATATGAAGTCGACGGAAAACCGGTTCCTAGCGTCGCAATCATCAAGCCGGACAAGATTGTAATCGTTTCCATAGATGACGGCTCTGAACTTATGCGTTTGAAGGACTGGAAAGAAAAATGACTGCCATCAGGTGCGTTCCAGCCAGTCTCCAAATATCCCAGGCGTGCTTCGGGGTATAAGGATTGCGCCTGCGTTTTTCTTGTAAAACTCTTTAGGGCCCACCCCTCCGATTATTGCATAAGCATATCCCATTTCTCGCATGGAATGTAATGAGGTAAGCAGCAACGCTCTACCAATTCCTTTGCCGCGATACTCCTCCTGCACGCCGGTTGGGCCAAAAAAGTTCTTTCTGGTGCATTCATAAGCGGCAAAACCTATTATTCTTCTTTCCAGTGCCGCTACGAAACACGTGACAGGCTGGTGGGAAAAAGCGACCATAACCTCATCTGCCCATCCTTCATTGAAGTTCTCAGAAACCCACTTCCTTAAGACTGAAGCATCGAATGGCTGCACGCGCTGGATTTTTATTCCTTCAACAGCAAGCCTTTCGATCTCATCTTGAAAATCGGGTAAATTTAACAGGTTTACTAACATATCCGGCAAATCCAATTCCTCCTAAGTTCGCTTTATAAGTTGTGAAGAGCATTAACTTTTTACCAGCCACAGCCCTCTAGTCAATAATCTTGAGGCAAAAATAATTTAAGCTGCCCTTAGGATATCAAGCTTACTCGCCAATATTAAAAATGATGAATCGTTTTAATCTATGGGATTCTATTTCGGTGTTCGCTGGGTCATCTCAGCTCCAAATTGATTACTATATATTTCTTCACGGTCTTTGGCTGCTGGTCTTGGCATTCATATGCCTTTGGTTGAGAAAGGCTACCCTGAACTGCGTATATTGGATTTGGCCCGCTATTTTTTGTTTGGCAACAGCCGCGAATAATTGGATAAACCTGTTTGGAAGGACCTTTCTTGATAACAAAATAGCGCTGGCTGGCAGCATATCTGCTCAATGCGCAGCTTTGGTGGCAGCAACCGGAACAATACTCTTTTTTGGGAAGCATAAGAAACTAAAGAGTTTATCGCTTTTAGTCACTCCCCTGCTAATAATGCTACTCGTTTCAGCCTCGGATTTGCTGCCGGGCCTATGGTTTCTTGAATGGAAACAGGCATACCCTTTCAGCATTTTTTTACGTTTGGCGACCTTGGGTTTGGGCGTTTGTTCTTTTTATTTTCTAGCCCGCAAAACAAGCATCAAGGCGTTGCCAGCGGGAATTAAGCCTTCATTCTTGAACCTGTTGGCAGGTTTGTTGATAACCAGCATATTCGGCGGCATAGTAACTAACCTATTGGGCGATGCTGCCGGAGAATCAGTCAAGCTTTCACTGCTGCAGCGCGCGAAAACAGCGGCATCAGCCATAGAATACGAAAAAATTCTAACCCTAACCGGCGCCGGCGAAGATGTTAAAAATCCCAATTTCCTTTACTTGCAAAGGCAACTCAACGGTTTTCGTCAAGCAAACAGCGATTGCCGGTATACCTACATTTTGGGCACTCGACGCGGAAGGACGTTTTTCTATGTAGATGTTGAACCGGTCAACTCTGACGATTTCATCGTTCCAGGAACAGTTTATCAGGATGCTCCTCCGGGAATCGGTGCAGCATTCGCTTCCGGAAGACCTTATGTTGTTGGCCCATACACTGATAAATGGGGTACTTGGATTTCCGGGCTAGTCCCAATTCTCAATCCTTATACCGGAAAAACGGTAGCTTTGTTGGGGTTGGATATTCACGCAGAAAAATGGTTTAAAACCATTGCCCTTTATAGGCTATTCGGGGTGACGCTAACGCTTTTGCTTGCTATGGCTGTCGTGGCCGTGGTATATGCCCTGCACAATGCGCGTGAATTGAATGCACGTATGGCATATACTGAAAGCAGATATAGGGCATTCTCGGAAAAATCTCCCAATTGGATAACTCTCTTTGATAATAAAGGCCAAGTGGTCTATATGAATGAGACAGGCAGAAAAGCTACTGGTGTGCGGCAAGAAGAAGTAAACAGTTTGAACTTTCAAACTATCTGGCCTGGAAAATGTAGAAAGTTAGCGCGCCGCGCAATGACCCAAGTATTGCAAGGCGTTTGGAGCACATTTGAAGCGGAATTATGCAAAAATGACGGCTCTCGCGTTTCTTGGGAAGTGATGCTTAATCCGGTTATAGTCGACTCGGGTTTGGTACGCAGAATTCTCGCTGTAGCCACAGATATAACTGAACGACGTCGCGCCGAAGCGGCTGTTCGTGAAAGCGAAGAAAAATATCGCACTTTGGTCGAAAACGCAAGTGATGCCATCATCATAGTCCAGGACGGGAAAATAAAATATGTCAATCCCCGCGGCGAAAGAATGTCAGGATACAATTCATCGGAATGGTATGACGCTCCCCTGTCGGAGGTAATTCACCCTGACGAAATCGCGCGCATATTGGGAAATAAAAATAGGTTGGACGACGGCGGCAATTCAGCAACTTACGAAACCTCTCTTAAACGCAAGACCGGCGACATTCTTTTTATCGAGGTCAGTGTCGCAGAAATCAGTTACTTTGGCAAACCCGCTAACCTTGTATTTGCTCGGGATATAACGGAACGGAAGGCTTGCGATGCCTATACGCGAATTTTATCTTCGGCGATAAACGCTGCCGGAGATCAGATTATGATAATGGACTCCAGCGGAATTATCGAGTTCGTGAACGCCGCTTTTGAGCGTGAAACAGGCTACTCCAGCAATGAAGTCATCGGATTGCATCCCAGCGTCTTTAGTGCGGATGCTCACGCCGCAGATTTTTATCGGGACATCCTGGAAACTGTCAGGTCTGATTCCAGTTGGCACGGTGAAATCGTTAACAAGCACAAAGACGGTTCCACACACGTAGAAGAAATGACCGTTACCGCAGTTCAAAATGATGAAGGCGGTGCAGAACACTTTATTGCAATAAAACGCAATATTACCGAAAAGAAGGTTTATGAAGAAAAACTCGATTTTCTTGCATTCCACGATCCACTAACAGGGCTACCAAACCGCCTGATGTTTGGCGATAAGCTTTATGCTGAACTCTTAAACTCCGAATTGAACAAACGCGAATTGGCCGTTATGTTCCTCGACCTAGACCGTTTCAAAATTATTAACGATACTTTAGGGCATAACATCGGAGACGAGTTATTGCGGAATGTTTCAGAACGAATGTCGAAAGTCCTTAGAGATGGAGATATCATTGCCCGAATGGGCGGTGACGAGTTCACGGTAATCCTCAAAAACATAAAATCCTCGGACGAAGTCGTAGCAGTAGCGCAACGTGTTCTCGATGCGCTTGCAAAACCTTTCCAAATAGGTGGCCACGAGTTATTTATTTCTGCCAGCATTGGCGTAAGCATCTACCCTGCAGATGGCTCTGATGTGGAATCGCTCGTGAAAAATGCCGATACCGCTATGTATCGCGCCAAAGAACTAGGCCGCAATAACTTCCAATTTTATGCAGAAGCCCTGCATTCACGAGCAATTGACAAATTGAATTTGGGCAATAGTCTTCGAAAAGCCTTGGAAAATGGCGAATTCTTGTTGCTTTATCAGCCACAAGTGGATATTTGGGACCTGAAAATTACAGCTTCCGAAGCCTTATTGCGATGGGCTCACCCAGAACTTGGCTTAATTAAACCTTCTGATTTTATCTCCGTGGCGGAGGAGACAGGCATTATAGTCCCGATCAGCGAGTGGGTTGTCAAGGAGGCTTGCAGGCAAAACAAAGCTTGGCAAGATGCTGGCCTGCCAAAAATCACCGTCGCTGTAAACATTTCCGCTAGATTTTTCCAACAATCAGCAACTGCGGATTTCATTAAGAAGGCACTTGAAGAAACAGGCCTCGAGCCACAATGGCTTGAACTCGAAATCACAGAAAGCGCTCTGATGGACAAACAAGAAATTGTGGCAGCCGCTTTGGCCGACCTAGCTAATTTAGGCGTTAGAGTATCTATAGACGATTTCGGCAGCGGTTATTCCTCGCTCAGCAACTTGCGCAGGTTCCAAACGAGTGCGGTGAAAATAGACCGCTATTTTATAAAGGAAATTACAAATAACTCAGAAGATTCGGCAATAGCAGCGGCGGTCATAGCAATGGCTCACAGCCTCAAAAGAGAAGTCATAGCGGAAGGAGTTGAAACTTTGGAGCAGCTGGAGCTATTGCGATCTTTGGAATGCGACAAGATGCAAGGCTATTTCATCAGCAAACCAATGCCACCTGACGAATTCTCCGAAAAACTTCGCGAAAAAAACTCCAGCGAACGCAAAGCCGCATAATATAAACTAGAATCCGCAGTTCTTACCAATCTTAATGGTAGACTGGTCTACGCCTTCTCCAAATCCCACGCTTCTTTTGCATCGTGGGCTATCCTTGTCTAAAACCAATACGTTTCCCTCGATCACTACATTCTTGCTGCCAATCAAATGTATTGCATCAAACTCGAAATCGCGCAATGAATGGCCGCACGCATTCTCGATATGGTTGTTGACTATCTTCAATCCATCGACTCCCGCGGCAAAGATGCCGCAATAATCTGTACCGTAAATCTTATTGCTTTCCAATACTACATCTTTGTGAACGCCCGGACGCACGGGTAACTTGAAATCTTTTAAAAAGGCAAACACGCTTAATGACCCCGGAGAGTTCGCTGCCGCATAATTGCAATTGTCAAATATGCAATTCCGTATAGTGACGTTTCTGGTTCCGATTGATTCAAAAAAGAAGACTGACTCAGTAAACACCATCACACCGGAGCTGGTGCATCGACTGAACTTGCAGTTTTCGACAACAACATCGCGTGTCTGGATGAGCAATCCCCGGGCGCGGTTTTTCCTAACCTCCACTTTATTTATGCGAACTTTCGCAGTGCGCGACGCGTTGCCGAATAGATCGCCTGCTTTCAATCCTTCCGGCAATTCCTCTTCGAAAGTTAACTTTTGAAGGCCGTCATTTGCCATTATTTCTACTTCTTTAACAGTTACGGTAGCATATGTCACCAAGTCATCCGTGTGAATTATCTCCAGCACATCGCCAACATCCGGTGCGTCAACTATCTTGAGGTTGTGTGAGCCAATGATAGTATGTGCGTCGATTTTCTCTTTCATTGTCAGATAAAGACCCGACTTTATGTTAACTCCATCGTCGCCCATCCCTTCGTATTCGCAGTTTTCCATCCGAAGTATCCCTTTACAGCCGCTGAAATGTGTGGCATCTGCTGTTGCCGACATAAGGTGTCCTGAACCCGGCTTTGGTACGACCTTGAATCTGAGCAAAGTAAAATCAGTGCATACGCTTGCTGTCAGGCCCATTCCCGGAGTGTGAAAAACATTAACGTCCTTCACCGTGGAATTTCTGCATCTACTGAAATGAAAAGTCCCAGGACCGTAAACTTGATGCCTCAAAACCACTAAAACACCCGGCTTAATTGGAGGTTTGTTTTTAGTGTATATGCGCAGGACTTGCTCGCGCAGTAACTCGGTTTTTTCCACCGTATAATACTCGTCTGCGCCTCGGCGCTCCGGCAGCCTAGTTTCCGGGTCAAACGACATATATGCACCAACGGGTTCTCCACCCTTTACCGGATACTCGGGGAAAACTTCTACATCGAAGTGGTTGTTATCTACTGAGGTTACCTTTCCGGTCGAAAAAAAAGGCCGGTCCCAATCTATTGAAAAATTTTTTACTGTCAAGTTGTTGCAATTGGCAAAAATGAATACCCCTGTCAGCCCGTGGATCAAAAACTCCGATTTGCCTCCGTCAATAGTCAGGTCTTTGTAACCATCAAATGGAAATAAATACCTAGGGCTTTTGGGATTGCTTCCTGCGAAAAAGTCATATTTTCCTTTTGGAAAAAACAGTATATTGTGGCCCACCTTTTTGCAGTGCTCAATGGCTTTCAATACAGCTTCGGTATCGTCTTTGCCGTCATTCGCTATAGCTCCGAAATTAGCGACATCTATTTTATTCATATACCGCGCTTGCAATTCGCAAATGCATGCGTTTATCGCAAGGTTCGTTGCAATTATCCCGGTGGTAACTATCTTTGAAAAGATTTTCATTAAAAACTCCAGATTATTATTCTTATATCCAACGAGAATAGCAGAGTCGAGGCTTGTTGTATAGACTTGCGTACAGTTGACGTTTTCAACAAGACATTCTACTCTTTATTCAATCATATCCGGAGATATCATTTTGCTAAGCGTAGAGACTTTCGAACAATTTTCATCAAAATATACCCATCAATACCAGGTTCCGATTTCACTTGTGGACCGGCACGGCGCAGTATTGGCAGGAAATTCCTGTTGCGAGAACCCAACAGCCGATGCACGCTGCGCTGATGCCCGAAAACGCGTGATCCGTGAAACCTTGCGTTGGGGCGAACCATATCTCCATCTCTGCGGTAAAAACAGGATAATATGGGGCGCTCCCCTTATGCATAACCAGGAACTTCAAGGAGGTATAATCGCAGGAGGCGTCCTGATTGACGACTTCGGGCAAAGCGGATGGTCAACAGAACGAGTCCGGGAAGCCGCCGAATATCTGTTGAAATTGGCGATAGACCTTAACCTTACGAACTCTGCGCTTTTGGAATTGAACAGAACCGAAGCGGAACGGGAGTCCAAACGCGCTGAAGCAATCCATGAACTTAAAATCGATTGCTATGATTCAATTCGCGATATCTATTTGAGGGAAGAACCGGGACTCCTTGCCGCGATAAAAAGAGGCGACCGCCCCCAGGCAAGGGAGATTATCAACCGCGTCTTGGTTGGCATATATTTCTTGGGACAGGAACGCCCAAGCCTGCTCAAAAGCTTTTTGCTCGAATTGGTAGTTATGATGAGCCGGACTGCCGTTGAATCCGGCGCGGAGCCTTCCGAGCTTTTGGGGAAAAACTTTTCATCGCTAGTTGAATTGGCGAACATAGACGACGAAGCTGAACTAGCAGCTTGGCTCGTCAATATGCTCGAAACCATCATGGACTCTATCAAAGAACAAAAAACTTACCCCAATACTGTATTGCTTACCTCCGCATTGCAATTTATGGAGCAGCATCTGGCAGACGACATATCTCGCGACGACGCCGCAGCCGCCGCTTGTATGTCGCCATCCCATTTTTCCAGGCTGGTAAAAGAAAAACTAGGAAGGTCTTTCACCGATATCCTGACTCAAATGCGCGTCGATCGCGCGAAAGAATTGTTGCGCAGGACTGATAAAAGCCTTGTGGAAATATGCGTGGAATGTGGATTTAATGATCAAAGTTATTTCACTAAAGTATTTCAAAAATATACCGGTACAACTCCCAGGCAATACCGTTTGTCAACTAGGAGCGCCTTTAAATAGCCTCTTTCGCACGAAATTACCAATCGCAACAAAACTCCCAAATTAACGAACGAAAGTGCAATTTATTTGAGCCATTTCTACAGGATTTGTTGTCCATTCCTGCGGTATCCTTACATTGTAGGAAATCAAGTAAGGAGCTGATAATAGTGAGCAGGAGTTTCTATATAGAATTAGCTGAAAAAGGACTTAAAGTGCCAATCGGCGCAGACTTGGTCCTTCACGAAAAAAGCAATCCGGAAGAAATACTTCTCGACGGTGAAAAGCTTGGCCGCGTTATAGAAGAATCAGCCAACAGATTCTGTTTGCCCTTGGCTATTTCACTGATGGATTTGACAATTGAAAAAACCGCAATCCTGCAAACTATCGGCGTCCCTTTAGACCAAATACCATCTTACCATTTCAGCCAGCCACCGACAGACGAAATGGTCCAAGCCATAAAAAATCGCACTGCCGCGGATTTCAATGCCCGAGAAAAAGCTCATATAGGCGCATTGAAATACCTGTCCGATAAAACTAATCTGATACCGGTCGGAATGAGCATAGGTCCTTTTTCACTAACCACAAAACTCATTTCAGACCCAATCACACCTATTTACCTGGCAGGCATGGGCCTCACCGGTTCTGATGATCCAGATGTGCTTTTGGTGGAAAAAACATTGGAAATCTCCGAAGCAGCCGTTCTTAATTGGGTTAAAGCCCAAATCGATGCTGGAATCCAAGCGATTTTCATAGCGGAACCTGCAGCAAATAAGGTTTACATATCTCCAAAACAGATTGAAGAAGGTTCCGATGTCTTTGAAAAGTTCGTTATGGAACCAAACAGGAAAATTAAACAGCTTCTCGATGAAAATGGCGTAGACCTCTTGTTCCATTGTTGCGGTGAACTTACCGATGCAATGGTAGAAAGTTTCGGAAAATTGCGCCCTGCAGTATTGAGCCTTGGCTCGTCGCGAAAACTTTGGAAAGACGCGGCATTGGTTCCTAATGACGTAGTTCTTTTTGGCAACCTGCCATCGAAAAAGTTTTTCTCTGACGATTCAATCACTGTGGAACAAGTCGAAGCAATGAGCCGTGAACTTTTAGATAAGATGCGTGAAACAGGCCACCCGTTTATTTTAGGAACGGAATGCGATGTCCTTTACGTGGAAGGCTGCGCTGAAACTATTTGGAAGAAAATTAACGCCCTGCTGAATTGTCCCGGTGGGATAGATGCAGGCTCTGCTTTATGTGTAGCGTGACCGTAAACTCCTATTCTTCCCTCAACCTCACTATTTTAAGGCGGTCTTGAGAATGACCGCCTCCTTTTTTCATTAGCATCGCCGCTTGAACCCAGTGTTTATTTCACGATAGTTCCGGATAGCTATTCCTCTGTATTTTGGGGTGCTCCGGCATTGCCACTATTCTTTTGCATAGCCGAATACATTTCTATGCCTTTGCTTGCGGTTATTGAACCAATCATTAGCATAACGAATAAAAGAAGTATCTTCACCAAAATTCCAGCGAGCGCTCCGACAACGCCGGCAATCGCTTGGGCATTCGTTCCTACAAGGTTGCTGGATGTGAACATATAATAGGCGGTTATGAATACAAAAATCATAACGCCGATTCCAGCTAAAAAAACGGCCAATCCTAACCCGCGCCCAAGCACGATCCCGAAATTACCCCGGCGCATACTCTTCCTCCAAAAAGCGAATTGCTAGTTCGCCGCCTACTATCTAATTTTTAGACTGATTGTTGCGCCTATCCTTCAAACTTGCCAATCAAAGCATAGGCTGGTAAATATTAAATAAAGGAACCCTGGAGGTATCAAGCCGAATATTTAATAGTGAAAAGTTGAGGTGTAGGGCAGTTGGATCAAAAAATTCGTGTGCTTATTGCTGATGATCACGCCATAGTCCGCGAAGGGTTGGTCGGATTGCTAGAGGAACAGCCGGATATCGAAATAGTTGGTGAAGCGATAGATGGCAGCGATACCCTAGCAAAAGCTCGTGAACTTAAGCCCGATATTTTGCTTCTCGACCTTTTAATGCCCGGACTCGATGGAATAGGCGTTTTAAGCCAGCTTGGGAAAAGCTTGGAATCCATCAAAGTCATTGTCCTAACCGGTGTGGATGATGAAGAATATCTCGCACGCGCCATTCAAGCAGGCGCAAAAGGATACCTTATTAAGGACGTTGCCTCCAGCCAGATAATCGATGCCATCCGCGCGGTAGCGAGCGGTGAGGGCTGGCTTCCTCCTAAGTTGGCAGGCGCGCTTTTCCGAAAACTTTCAGCGCCCGATAATGAAGATACTATCAAACTTCGATCACTTACCCCTCGCGAAATGGAAGTATTGCTAAGAGTGGCAGAAGCTAAATCCAACGCGCTCATTGCAGAAGAACTTTTTATAAGCGAACATACAGTAAAAGTTCATGTCAGCCGCCTGCTTGAAAAATTGGGGCTTTCCACTAGGGCTGAAGCTGTGAGGTTCGCAATAAAAATGGGACTGGTTAGGCCGTGAAATAATCTTTTGAGTTTTGTTTATGGCTCATCCTTATACAACCCGAGAAAAAGAATATATATCTAGCGAACGCACTCTGGCTGAGGTCCGGCTCGTTCTAACACTTGCCAGCTTTATTGTCGGTATACGGCTCGTCGTGGAGCAGTTGGCGGTTCCATATGTGCTTTATCCAATCTTGGGTTTTTTCACGATTTACAGCCTTGTACTAAGGTTGCTTGTGGCATTACGTCCCGAGACTGCCAGGTCTTGCGGGATCGTCTCCAGCTTTATAGATGTTATTCTCATCACCGCTTTGAATGCAGTAACCGAAACGGCCCGCAGCGCCCAAAATCCGTTTTATCTTTGGTATGTTTTCTATGTGGTAAGTGTTTCGGTAAGATACGGGCTTTATCATGCAATATTGGCTCTTTCCGCCTCAATAGTCTTATACACCGCTACCTCAGTTCTGCCAGCCAAAATGCCTCTGCCTTCACTTCCGGGTTTCCTAGCGCGAACAGGCTTTTTGTTCATTTTGGCGTTCCTTTTTGGGCATATGTCGGAAAGGCAATTGAGTTATCAGGCCCGTATCGCAGTCGTCCACGACTTGGGCCTTGCCCTAACAGAGCTTTCCACAGCCGCAGATATTATAGAGAGGTTGCTAAAAGAAACCTGCCAAGTTTTTCCAGCCGAGCGCTGCTGGTTCATACCCTGGGGACCCGGACGCACTGGCGGACTGCAAGCAGATTCAACTGAACCAGCCGACTTGGAGCTGATTCGCCGTCCAAGGGTGATTCGCCAATGGGGTGATTGGTCTCCGGAACGCGTGACTGAGTCTGGCAAACCTATCATAGGTCCCAACATCCGAAGTATTCCGGAATCCGTGCAAAAAGCCGCGACCGGTTTAAAAGTTCATTGCGCGGCTGCCGCCCCTATGTACGCCCGCGAAGGCGCCGTTGGCGCGCTATATGTTTTTAATCCAGCTCAAGGCAGATTTTCACCAGCATTGCGGGAATTGTTGGAGCTAATCGCTGCGCAAGCGGCACCTCTCATCGAAAACGCAAGGCTTTGGGAGAAAATGAGCGAAGCAGCAACGATGGAAGAACGTCTTCGAATCGCTAGAGACCTTCACGATAATTTTTTGCAAACTTTGGCCGCTATCAGGCTTCACCTTGAAAGGTGCAGCATCATAGCTGAGCGCGATCCCGCACGCCTTCGCGAAGCTATCGCTCGCGTACACGAAATTGCTGCTGATGGTTTAGCGGATGTCCGGTCATACCTGTCCCAGCTCAGGCTTATGGGTCCAGACCCGGCTAAGTTCGCGGAAGCTGCGCGTGCCACCATACAAGAAGCGGCATCTCGTGGCGGTTTTCTGGTCCATCCTGAAATAGACGTCCCAACAGATCGTGTTTTGCCAGAAGAATGCGCTGTCGCAGCATACCAAATTCTTAGAGAACTCCTGAATAATGTTGTGCTTCACGCCAGAGCTGAAAATGTATGGGTAAGGATTCGGCTTATCGACAATAAGCTCCAACTTACAATCAGAGATGATGGAATAGGTTTTGACCCCAAACTGGCTGAGCATCAAAGCCTTGCTCGCGGACATATGGGTTTGATTGGAGTAGGGGAGCGCGCAAGAGGGGTTGGCGGCCAATATAACATTATCAGCAAACCCGGTTCAGGCACTATCGTAGATGTTGAAATGCCTTGCTTGGCCTGTCAAGTTAAAGACCAGCAAGAAACCTCGCCGCAAGCATCGGACCAAGCCTAGAATATGGCCACCGCTACTACAGTTTTATTTTTGTCGCTATTGGGATTTGCAGACGCAGCCTATTTCACCTATAACTTCTATACCAGAAAGACAAGGAATCCAAAACTCATTCCATCTCTTGGTGAGCAGTCTGAAGAAGGCATATGCAAGACAATACTTGATACTGCAGCCGCGAAGGTTCTGAAATTGCCAAACAGCGTCTATGGAATGGGTTACTACGGAACTTTAATAATTTTTTCAATCGCTAAAGTAGTGACGGGCAACTGGTATCAGTTGCCCGCACTGACGGCAATTTCACTTTTTGCGGCGATTTTCAGCTTATATCTCGCCTATTTGCTCATATTTAGATTGCGTCTGGCTTGCGTTTTATGTTTTACCGCTCAAGCTATCAACATAATTCTTTCGATTGTTTTTACCGGCTTATACTTGTCTCCAGTAAAATAAAAATCTACTCTTTGGTTTCCTGCATCGCTTGGACTTTCTCGACTTCAGGAACGTGCTGTTTCAGAACTCGTTCAACTCCTAGCTGAAGAGTATAAGCTGCCATTGGGCAGCCGTGGCAAGCTCCAGTCAGTTTCACATTGACTGTCCGATCTTCTATCGATACTAGCTCAATATCTCCGCCATCGGCTTGAAGCTGCGGCCTGATTTGGTTAAGAGCTTCTTCTACTCTCTTGCGGAAATCTCCGTCGGGTTGCTCGGTCATTTTTGTCCTCCATTAGAATGATGTCTCATTACTTTTTAAAATCTTTCACTTCTCCAAAAACTGACTTAATGCTCGTGCAAATGATGACGTTTCATCTTTTCCGGATCTAGCCCTTTGCCGGTAGTCTTTTTCAAGTAGTCGTCTACCGCTGACTGGACGGCTTCTTCCGCTAGCACGGAACAATGCATTTTTGCAGGCGGCAATCCGCCTAAAGCCTCTGCAACAGCCTTATTCGTCAACTGCAAGGCCTCCTCTATGGTTTTGCCTTTAATCATTTCCGTGGCAATACTGCTTGTAGCTATCGCCGCTCCACATCCAAAAGTTTTGAACTTGACATCGGTTATCACGTTGTCCTTCACTTTTATATACATTCGCATTATATCACCGCACGTGGGATTCCCAACCTCACCGATACCGTCGGCATCATCTATCTCTCCGACATTTCTTGGATTTGCAAAGTGGTCCATCACGAGCGGACTATATTCTCCTGCCATTTCTTTGCTCCTTTGTATCAATTGTTGTTAGTCCAAACACCACAATCAGTAGTTTTCAATCTGCGCTCCAGTGGTTTTCTCATGGGCTTTATTTACGATGCAAAACGCTCGGTGGTCTATTCCGCAATGTGCGCAAAACTTGCGAATCTCTTCCGCACTGCCTAAAGCGGTACTCAAAAACCCTTCCACTCCTTTTAAAAATGCATCCTGTTGATCGGGCGACATCTTGCTGAACATTTCTTGAAACTTTTCACTTCGGAACTTTTTGTTCCTTTCCGCTATTTCATTGCCCTTGTCAGTAAGTTGCCTCATAGCTAAACGGCGGTCCGATTTACTTTCGACCTTCGACACCAAGCCTTTCCTAAGCAATCGATCCATAAGCTGGCTTGCTGCAGGTTCAGTGATGTTTAATCCTTTTGCCAGCTGCCCAACCGAGCTCATTCCGTGGCTGTGTATGAACTTTATGCACGATATCAGCGAAGGCGTTAATCCAAGATTGTTGTCTTTAGGCGATTCAGTCGCGAAACGAGAAAAAAAAGACGTAAATACCTCCGACAAAACAGAGGCATATTCTATTTCGTCTCTATGATTATCGTTAGCTCGTGCCATTTCAATAAGTTCCTTTACCATTAAACTGTTAATAATATACCATTTATTTCCCGTGCTTCAAACATAAAGTCAGCAATAAAAAAACCCCGCTCTCTCGGCGGGGCACAAAAAATGGCAGCGCTCGATAATTCTAAAACCTTTTTACGATTCCTAGGTTGAAGAAACGCGGAGGAACCCAACCAGTGATCTCTACATACGGCGGGTCTTCGTCGGTGTCTCCAGGATAGAGATTCTTTTTAACTGCCCTTGGCGTATTGAAAATATTGAACACGCTTAAATAAATCTCATCTCCGATAACGCAGCCTGCAGGTAGTTTTCTGCTTACATTGTAGTTGAAAATAAGGTGCGACTTGCCATGGCCTTGTATGGACGGGTCTAGCCCAAATACTGAATCAGCAAAACCACTCCCATAGTCCATCATTAGAGAGTGAGACCATTTGCCGCTTCTTTTGGTCAACACTGCCACCAGTGTATGACGTTGGTCCCAATCCAGCCACATTTTATCGCCGGGATAGCTTCGAAAATCGCTGGCGTCTCCTTCAGCTTCCATATAAGTATAAGACAGCCAGCCCTCGAGATTTTTTGATAGCCTTCGATTCAAATAAAGTTCAATGCCTTTCGATTCGGCGCTGCCGCCGTTGAAATACGTTCTTGGCCGCCCGGGAGCTTCAAGATCCCGACCCGCAACAATTAGGTCTTTATATTTGCGGCTGAAATATGTAATTCGGCCCATCATATTTTCGGATATTTGCCGCTCATAGCCGAAATCCCAGTTATCAGCTCTTTGCGGCTTAAGGGGATTATATGACCGCCGGTATTCTTCCCATTGCGGATCCGCATATTCGCGGTCAACTACATAAGCCATCGGATACTGTATGAACTTGCCCCACGAGAACCGCCATACACTCTTCGTTTCCGGAGAATAGTTAAGACCGAAACGAGGGCTAGTTTGTGAAGGCTTCAAATCAGGGCCATTGATGGTATTGAACTTCATTCTGTCAAATCGAATTCCAATGTCCGTTGTCCACTTGTCATTTATTTTTATCTGGTCTTGGGCAAACATTCCAAGCTGGAAAGTGTTGACGTCCGAAGTATAGTCATAATCGCCCCAAGTTTCGGGCACGCCAGGCCACTTTGGCACATACGCTCGATAGTAGTTGTTCGAATATACCCCGCTAATGCCCGCCTTGATAAGATGCTGAGCATTCAATTGGTTTGTATACTCAAACTGAAGCCCTCTCTGATGCGAATACCAGTTCAAATACGCCGACATCGTTGGGCTTAGGGCATCCAAAATCGCGCGGCTGTTTAGTATGTAAGGCCTTATCGTCATAAACGATTTGTCACTGAAATTGTGAGCCCAAGTTAAACCTAAAAGTTCATAACTTTGATGGTTATGATCAATTTCCCTTGCTACGGGTTGGGATAAGTCAGTAATTTCGTGGTAATCCAGCAGGTTATATCTTGCTCGACCGTGATTCACAAGCAGTGTTAGCTTATCTTTTTCACCGCGGGGCATAACGAACTTCCCTATAATATCTCCGCTTTTTACCTGTGAGAAAGATAACCGTTCAAAATCGGTTTTCCACAAGTAAGCTCCCACATAATAGTCCAGCCCTCTTTCTTTACTCCCACCGGTTTCGGCATACAAACCAGCAAATCTTTGGTTGCCGCCAGCGAAATCTAAACTGCTTCCGGGATACTCAGATCCCGTTTTTTTTATCTCATTCAAAACACCCGCAGTCGCATTTCCATATTCGGCCCGATACCCTCCGGTGTATACCTGAAGCTTATCCATTCCCACTGTAACAGTATTGGTGGCAAATACATTGCTGACCGGTTCCGTAACAGGTATACCCTCGAGCATATATCCGATTTCATTGTCACGGCCTCCTCTTATGTGAGGGCGGCCGTCAGGATCGATTATTATGCCAGGCTGTGTCGAAATAATCCCAGGAATCTGATAAAGATAGTTAGGCTGGCTCTTTATTTGCTTTTCCTGTTTGCTGGTAACCATATAAAGCGTCGGTGTCACATCAGCCCGAATTTGTGGCCTGGAAATCGTGACCTCGACAGCCTTCTCTTCGGTTATCTCTTGCGTGAGTTTGAAATCAACCCTCGAAGTGGCATCCATAACCACTTGCACATCGCTGATTTCACCGATTTCATATCCGACCAATTCAGCAGTAACAATGTAGGTGCCGGGCGCTACGTTTGCTATCACATAAAAACCGTTCGCATCTGTGACGGTTGTCAATCCCGTGCCTTTGATAGCAATGTTCACGCCACCAAGCTTAGCTCCCGTCGAACTGTCCATAACGAATCCGGAAACGATTCCTGTAGTGCTTGCTAGGGTCACCCTTATCCCACAATTTAGCGCTGCCAGCACAACGGCAAGCAGAATTATCGTTTGATAAAAAATCTTTCGCCTCAACGAACTCCCTCCTGAAAGGACGAATAGCAATGACGCTACCCAATACTGCGTACTGCTTTTTTCCGGATACCAGCTATGGCCAGGTAATTTTGCTGGAATATCTTTCAATATTATCGGTTTAGTAAGCCAATTTCTGAAGTCTGTCCCTTCAAATAACCAGCATGCGCATCTTTATCGCAATCCAAAAAATAATCTGGTAACTTCATCAGCCATAGATTTCACGCTTGGATGGCATAAAAGTTTATGAGGGCAAAAGAATTGAACCCTCAAAAAGTGACAAAGGCAAAACCTGGGAAACCAGGTGACGCAAAGCTAGTGGGCCTAACTCGAGCTTTCGGCGTCTTTCGTCGGTAGTTCGAAATGGTAGCCAGGCTGCCGTATTTGCGATTGCCGAGTCGGCGCAATGCGTAGTGACCGCAATTTTTTCAAGGGCGCCAGAACGCGGCAAAGCCGATTTGCTGAAGATTAACCAGTGTCTTCTTCGGCGTTCGGTCGCATCGGCGGCCTGGCTGTTTTTGTAGTTCATTAGATAGGAGGTCTTCCGTGTTAACGCTTTTTGACCCGGTTAAAAGGCCCATAGAAGCATCGCGGGTTTTGGCAAATTTTGCCGAACCGCCTATGGTCCTTAGGGAAACCGAACTCTCAACTGCACGCAATTTGTGGTATTTGCTGGAACGTGAAGGCTGCATTGATACCAAAATCATAACGGCTGCAGCAAATAAAAACTGAATAATTTTCCTTTGATAAATTGATACTCCGATAAAGGCAAACCTCGGGAAACCGGGCGACGCAAAGCTATGGGCCTAAAGCTGTTTCAGCTATGGCTGCCAAGCCGCCGAAGAGTCGCAACTAAAGGAGTATCGTTATGAAAAACAACCTACACTGTCGAGCAGGACCCATTTACGTCCACACATATTTCACCGCAGGCTCAATTGTTTTCGCTTTCAGTCGTTAATATCAGACTAGAAAGTAAATCTTTAATATAACTCTGTATAAGTTCGGCTTATATAGTTAGAAATAATAAAGCCCTCTCACCATTAGTTTTGTTATAAAGGAAATCAATCGGTGGTCACATGAAAGCACTGCCGTTATCCGCCAAGTTTTATATAGGATCTTTTATTCTTATAGCCGCCGCTGCCACAATGCATGCTGTCACCGGTCAAAGGTTTTCAGCACCCGCATATGAATTGATAATATTTTTGGCTATGGCGGCATTCGCCGGTTCCAAGAACATTAGACTTGCCGCATCGCCTCGTGGCAGGATAGCCGCTAAAGTGTCTTTGGGTTTCGCTGCAATATTCACATCGATGCTTTGGCTCGGTCCCACAGGTGGTATGCTATCAGGCATTGCCTGTGGAATTACTTCTAGCATTTTCCCTTCAAGGCAACAAATACATCGATCTCTATTTGACATTTCCAGCGCGGCATTTTCGGCTTATGCCGCAGGAATAGTTTATATCCATTTAGGTGGCCTACAAGGTTTTGTCGATGCTAAAATTAGCACGATTCCCGTAGTGGCAGCGACTACTGTATATTATTTTGCGAACACTTTATCGGTGTCTATCCTAACTGCAATTTCCAACAGGGTGGCCGTATACAAAGTTTGGCGCGAGGAATATGCTTGGAGCGCTCCAGGTTTCCTTGCGGGCGCTTCCTGCGCGGTGTTATTCAACGTTCTTTACGGATCTTTAGGCCCTTTTGTTCTTCTGCTTTCGTTGCCTGTCTTGTCTCTTTTGTATTACTTTTATAAATTTTATGCAGAAAAAGCTGAACAAAACCGATTGCGAATCGAGGAATTGAAAGCCGGGCAGGAAAAGCTTGAGCAGCTTTATTTGGCTACAATCGAATCATTGGCTACAGCCATCGATGCTAAAGATGCTTATACAAGAGAGCATATCAATAGGGTTCAAAGCATCGCCGTTAAAATAGCTGAAGCCTGCGGAATTACTGGTGAAGATCTGGAAGGCATTCGCACCGCTTCGTTGCTTCACGATATTGGGAAATTAGGAGTGCCTGAGCATATTTTACTGAAACCAGGAAAGCTCAGCTCTGAAGAATACGCAAAGATCCAAAAACACGCTCTTATAGGGGCAAAGATTCTCGATCCGGTTCAGTTCCCTTGGCCGGTCACTGCAATTGTCAGAAGTCATCACGAAAAATACGATGGCACCGGCTATCCAGATGGCCTTAAAGGCGAAAAAATCCCTATTGGAGCGCGGGTGCTTGCCGTAGCTGACGTATACGATGCGCTTACCTCACGTCGGGCATATCGTGACCCGTGGTCGCACGAATCGGCAGCAGCCCATATCAAATCACTTGCCGGTTCTCATTTTGATCCCAAAATAGTCGAAGCTTTTTTGTCCGTGTCCGAAGAAATCGCCTCTATGTCTGCACCGGATTTTGCCCAAAGTTCTGAGGTTTTCGAAACTTCGCCAAATAAAATCCAAGGCGGGAAAGCTGAGAAAAACGGACCCGAGGATGATATTGCCCGCGCCAATTATGAACTTATGGCTCTTTTTGAAATAGCTCAGACTATAAGTTCAACTCTTAACCTGAATGAATGTCTGGCACTACTTGCCGGTAAAATAAAAAATATCGTCCACGCATCTACCTGCGTGATTTTCCTTCGTTCCTCGGAGGATGAATCCCGCCTCAATGCCGTGATGGCAATCGGGCTGAACGAAAACCATTTCCTTGGAGCAGAAACAAGAATCGGCGATGGATATACTGGCTCGGTTGCCTTAAAAGGCAAAGCTTGGGCTGGAGAATATCACCGCGATGATTTGATCCTGGCGCCTAGCCACGATAAATGGCAAAATCTTAAAAGCGCAATGATAGCTCCTTTATTGGCCGACGACAAGTTACTGGGGACCATCAATTTGTATCATTCCAATTCTAATGCTTTCACCGAAGACGACTTACGCCTCTTGAAAATTATGGCAAAACAAGCCAGTGTTGCGATCTTGAATGCCCAGATATTTGAGTTTACACGGGAATCCGCTATTCGATGCCCGCTAACCGGCTTGCACAATTCCAGGTATCTGTTTAATGCTTTGGAACAAGAACTTAGCCGTGCGCAACGCCGCAGCTACCCGCTATCCGTCCTCGGCATAGACCTCGACAATTTCAAGCTCATAAACGACAATTTTGGACACCAATACGGTGACGGCGTCTTGAAAGATGTGGCGGAAATATTCAAATCACAAGTAAGGAATTATGACCTCGTCATTCGTTATTCCGGTGATGAGTTCATCATCGTGTTGCCAGAAACTAATGTCGAAGAAGCTCACAATACGGCTGAGAGGATAACCGAAGCCGTTCATAAATATGCGCAGACTTTACCGACTTCCGGACTTGCGCCTCTGGGGGTAAGCATCGGTTCCGCTACATATCCTGAAGACGCAAACGACTCCAAAACTCTTCTCGCTAAAGCCGACGCCGCGATGTATGAAATCAAACGCCGGCGAAAACGCAATAACGCAGCAGCCTGATTTATTCCCAGGCACTCAAAAAAAGAATAGGGAGACACACCATGCCTTGCATCTGCAGCGAATATAAAGTGCACGGATGCCCAGCTAGTTTTTATTTGGCATGCCCGGCTTTTAGTATGGGTTTGAACTGCTGGGAAGTTCCGGAAAAACCTTGCTGCGCCGTAACGGATCTTTCTCAGTGCAGTGACTGTGAAATATTCAAGCGCGGCATAAAAGCTATGAATATGCAAAAGTCCGAACCCAATTCCAGCGCCGCTTAGTCCGATTTTGAAGCTGACTGATATGGTTTCTTACTTGCGCGGGGATTCTATTGGCGTGGCAATGGATTTTTCTACATCTCGCCAATCATAAATCAAAAAGTTTCGTCCTTTGCTGTTCATCGCCACCAAAATGCCTTTTGGGAAGCTGTCGCCTAATGGCACGGAAACCGCTTCGATGCCGTCAGTATTGTCTGCTCCGCCGCTTATTTTTCCTAGTAATTTATGTTTGCCTCCGCTGCAGCTGAAAATATGCATTTCAGAATTGTCGGGCAGTTGATCGGTAGCTATTAAATACTTGCCTCGATTTATACTCGAATAAAGCGCCAAGCCCTCGTGGTCGCCTTTGAAAGTATTCACTGCAAAAAAGGCCAATTCTCTATTGCCTCGCCTGTCTGCCGGGTCGGCAGCATACGCACGTATTCCAGCACGCTCGTCGGAATAGTAAACGATTCCAGCTGCATCATCCACTGTTATCGCTTCTATTTCCTTGATTCCGCTGAATGCCCCAAACTCTCTTACTTTGATGCACTTCAGCCTGCCTTTGCCGTCGTCTTCCAATAAATACTGCCAAAGATACCCTTCTTTAGGTCCTTCTTTCCGGCTTACGATCGCAAAAACTGAACCATCGGACTTCCTTTTATAGAGGGCAATACCCATTGGCTGGGAACTTCCGCCTTTTTCTCCGCTAAATACAGGCAAGCCTCCATTGGATATTTCTTTTAGCCCTGCCTCTGTTATCTGATAGACCCTAAGGCAACTATTGAGACGTTCAGTCGTAACAGCAATATCCATTTCTTTTCCGCCAAAACGGAATCCATACTCGATATCGACATTGTTAGGTCGTCTAAGCCCTGTAATTTTGCTCCGAAGCTTGCCGTCAATTCCAAATACATATAGCCCACCGTCTCCGGCATCGCCTCCTTTATCTGTTCCAATGATCAGGCTTTCTGAAGGACTGGCTTTATTCACCCAAATAGCGGGGTCATCGGCATCGAAGGCTACTGGTTCTGTAGCGCAAGACGCTTCGATTCTATGTGGCGATTCCAGTCCAGCCCAACTACTACAAACTGTGGATAATAAAGCGAATATATAAGCTAAATATTTAGTCATAATCAGGCGCTGTCCAAGGCCCTTTGTCATAAAGTCCTCCTCCGCCATCAGGCGGGAATATCCATTCAACAGAAGCTGGATTCGTGGCAAGTGCAGACAGGTCTCCTCGATATTCCGCTTTGCTCCATTTGACGTGTCCATCCATATATAATATGTTCAAGCCGCCTTTATGGGGGAGCTGATATGCCGGTGGCGGTGCCAGTTTCGCCAGCTCGCCGCCTTCGATTTCGCTGTCATTTGCCTCTAAAACCATAAAAGATTTTGAAGGCGCCTGCCATTGTGAAATATTCGGCCACTCACCGGGGATGTGCTCGTTTATGGCGTAACTGCACCAGTAGTGAAAATAAGGCCTGCCGCCGCCGTCATGCCGCAAGGTAAGCCCCCATCGCTTGTAGTCTCCCGTGTATATTATTGCCCGGGTCCTCGAATCGCCCGTCAGTTTTTGAAGAAGAGGCATTGCTGGACAAGAGAATACGTTTGCTTTTCGGTTATTGAAGTTCGACGGTATATTGTTTGATATGTATCTTTTGCAGGTGAACATCCAATAATATTTGCCCCAGTTTTCGGCATAACATAAAACCTTGCCGGAAGAGTCCACAACTGTTCCTCTGGAAAAATAACCGTTGTGGTCATCGGTATACATCAAAAGAGCCAGCCCGATCTGTTTCATATTGGAAGAACAAGACGCCCTCTTGCCGGATTCCCTGACTTGTGAAAAAACAGGAAACAGAATTGCTGCCAAAATCGCGATAATCGCGATGACTACCAATAGCTCAATTAAAGTAAAACCCTTCTTCAATGCCAGCATCTCCTTGCACACAATTAAAATCTATGGAAACGGCTGCGCCCAAGCCAGAAACTCACTCAAGCGCAGCCCGATAAGTGGACAGGTTAACTAATTGCCTTATAAAGCTAGAACAATCTTTTTCTTAATGCGGCTCCAGCAAGAGTCAGAGCGCCGCAACCCAATGCGAGAATGCTTCCTGGTTCAGGAACAGGAGTTCCAGTTACTTCAACCATATCGAAACGCCAAGCGCCATCCTTTACAGTTTTAGTGCCTTCGTAAGGCGGAGTTTGCGCTGTTACGTATGTTGTCGTGCCGGGAGCGTACTCCTGTACAAATCGAAACGCAAAGTTAGGATTGTTATCCACTCCTGCAATGCCGGTCAAATCCATTGTGAGATCGTTATACCAATGGTCGGCGTTTTCGTAGTTCATATTCGCTTCAAAAGGCTCGTTGCCATAGTCAACGAAGTTTACTCCATCGATTGAATACTGCAATCGGAAATACTTCGAGTTGTACCTTTTCACGCGAACATCGAGCTGAACCACAATGTTCATATACCCTAATGTCGATACGTTGACTTGCACGCCGGATTGTTTGTATTTGGAAGGGTCGATGCTGAAGTTGGCAAACTCCATTCCGTATCCAAAATCCGGATAAAGGACATGTATGGGATCTGAACTTGAGTTCGCGTATCCTCCCATATAAGTATCGTCCCAGTCGTTGTCCATTTTTTTGAACGATGCTCCGCCAAACGCAAAGATCGAACCAGACCCGAATGAAGGTGTTTGCTGTGGAATGCAGGTATGATCGTCGGGATCCTGGAAATCCCACAGGACAATGGTATCCGCTACCGCGGCCTGCAGCATAGTCGCTAGAACTGCAGTTACAACCAAAATGGTTTTCAATTTTTTCATTTGCTTCTCTTTACTCCTTCTTATTCAAAGTGCTGTTATCTGTCCACTTTCTCAATCAAAATCACTACTTGAATGATTAATTTTCAGGGATTACTTCGACAAGTGCTGCTTTAATTGCCGGAGCGAATATCCAGCCCGGATCCAAATAAGAAGGCCTCTTGATAATTTCGTAGCACGAAACTCCTGTTACCGAGACGTATTGCCCTTCTTCTCCTGCTGGCCATATCTTTGGAAGGACTTTTATGCCAATAGCCGCATCCGGGTATCGAAGCGTATTTCCGTCATTCAGTCCAGATCCGTCATCTACATAAATAAAGTTGGGAAAATCCAAATCAGTCCCTGACGTCAAGTCTCTGTAAGTTATTCGGCCTGTAATTTTAACCGGTCTTCCCACATTATTGAGACCATAATTCCCTGAAAGACCTTTTTGTCCTGCTCCCGTCAAGCTGTCGTAAAACCAGTCTCCTCCACCCACGTTTTTCGTCGCTGTACTTACAGGCTTGAATGTTACCTCTCCTTGCGAAGCCAATGTAATGTCCCGCGCTCGAAGATACCTTTCGCCTTCCCAACTAGTCCGCATAAAACCAGTGATATTGACAATATCCCCAACTACGAAATTATGCGCTGGTTTCACTACTTTTAAGGCGCAAGATCCATCGGGAGATCCTATTGAAAACCAATCTGGGCTTGTCCATATAATTTCTGCATTGGGAATCTGAATAAACTGCCAATTGGCGACGTCCCGTTTTGCTTGTAGTATTGTGTGAGAAGGAGGTGCTGGCAATGTACTGCTCTCGGCAGTTATGTGGATCATATCATAACGATGGTTATTATCGGCGCCGCCACTGTCGTTATCTCCACCAGCGTACGGTATGCGAGGATAAGGAGGCGGCAGCCGTCCATCCAGCGCGCAGCCCTCATATTGGTTTGTGCCAGGGGCGAACTGCGTGACTATTCTTAACCGAAAATTCGGATTGTTGTCTGCTGCAGATACAGAAGTGAGGTCTGCCGCGTTATTGTTGAACCAGATCTTGCTTATGCCAGGCAGTGGATAATCTGGGTTGTTTTTAAAGGCTATAAACTCATTTGCGAAAACTGCAGCATCTTCCCAAGTTTGCCCGCCGTCAGTCGAATATTGAAGGCAAAGATACTTTGAACAAGTGAGCTTATACTTAATATCGAATGAAACCTTGATCCCATAATATCCCGTTGTTGGACATTTTATCTCTATTCCTGCCGTTTTATTTCCTACACCTTGCACAGGATAGGTTGCTGTGTCAAGCGAATCGCTGAATATCGCGGGATCGCTACTGCTGGAAGGGTCAGTGGCTTTCCCTTTGCCCCAGTCCTTGCTTAAAGGCGACCATGGATCATCATATTCAACACCGCCAATCAGGAACAATTCTGCATCGGCCGCTCCCAAATCGGCTTTCCAATAGTCAACTCCACCCCGCTTTTCGAGATTGAAGTCGGCAAAATCCCAAAGCGCTATCGTTGTAGCAGCTCCAGCTGCACACGATACTGCAATCAAAACTACAGAAATTAATATTTTTTTCACTTTACGCTTCCCTTTAATTTCTAGCAGAAACAGCCACTAACTCATCGAAATGAGTTAAGGCCCGCTAGCCTTTTGTATTAGCCAACTCCATCTTATCCGCCTTTGCTTACATTTATCTTATCGAATAGTTGCTAATGGAGTACATTTCGTTTACATAACGCTTGCAGCCAATACCTATGATTGAGTAAATCTGTCTGATTGAACGATTCGTATTGTAAACATGTTTTGGAAGATTTCGTTAATGTTTTAATTTCTTGGTGCTAAATATCGCCTTTTAGGCTCAAGAACGCTCACTATAAGGCCATAATCACCAATGACTACACATTTTGCGTTTTGGGAGAAACGTAAGGGATGCCGGAAACTCTTATAGATATGTTGACCTGGGAACTTCTTGCTTTTTGCGCTATTGCTTTTTCTGTGGCCCCTATTGAACCTTATCTGCGATTAAAAGAAGGCAAACAATTGAAAGTTAGCTTGTTAATGGCTGTCACCTTGGGTTCGATCATTTGGTTGGGGCCTTTTTTGGGGTGGCTTCCAGCGTTGTTTGGCATTCTAGGCAGAATGACTTTTCGAGGCGCTGGATCAATCAGCATCTTCAGGTTTATTATCGAATGCGTTCGATTGCCATTCGTTAGCTACATCGCTGGAACCACATATCTTCTGTTAGGCGGGACTCCTCGATTTTTTCCAGCCGCATACACCATATTTCCCGCTTGTGGGGCTGTTCTGGTCTTTTCTCTTGCCTATCACGGCATATCTCAAATCCCTCTGGCAAAGAAAGTTACAGAAGCTAACGGTAATAGCTGGAAAACAGAATATGGATTGTTTGACTTGATTTTGTCGAGCACTTTGGGGTTTGCATTCACCCTATATAGAGCCTGGCTTCCTCCCGTCGCTCTTATCCCTTTGCCGCTTATCGCATTGGTAGTGCATGCTTACAGCCTTAATAGCCAGCCAAAATCGGAAAACCTTCCAGAATCTTCAACGCGTATCCCTTCCTCCCAAAGCAAAAGTCCTTCACTGACATTTGTCGATGCGCTTACTGGCTTGGCAAATGAAAACTATGTAAATATGTTTTTGGAACAGGAAATCAACCGTTCTACTCGTGGTAATTACCCGCTCACTGTGATGCTATTCGATCTCGATGATTTCGCAAGTCACAATAAGAAGTTTGGCACAGCCGCTTGCGACCGAATGCTTGCGGAAATTGGCGCCATAATCCGCAATGCGGTCCGCAATTATGACGTCGTTGCCAGATATTCAAGCGATAACTTTGTCGTGGTTTTGCCCGAAGCAAGCAGTAGCGATTCAATGCCTACTGCAGAACGCATACGCGCCGCTATTGAAAATTATAAACCTGAGTGGCTAGGCGAGGAACTTCAAATAACTGCGTGTGGCGGCATCGCAGGCTTTCCTGACCACGGGTCCTCCGCGGATGACTTAATAAACTCTGCCCATCACGCTGTCAACCGCGCCAAGTTCAGCGGCAAAAATCGCGTCCTTAACTGCCACGAACTCGCTCGAAGGGCAGCCTGACTATTCGCCTACCATTTTTCTAAAATCGGACTCCGAAAGAATCGAAATGCCAAGCTCTATCGCTTTTGCCGCTTTTGAACCTGGGTTTTCGCCTACCACTACGTAATCGGTGTTTTTGCTAACACTGGATGTTGCTTTTCCGCCGTGAAGTCGGACCATATCTTCCGCTTGTTCCCTTGGTATTGTGAGCGCTCCAGTAAACACGAAAGTCTTCCCTTCTAATGCTCCGCCTATTTTGGTTTGAGACTTTTTGGGGTTGACTCCGGTAGCAAAAAGCTTTCGAAGAACTTCTTTCGTTTCGTCTTGCTGGAAGAATTTGGCTATGCTTTCTGCGACAACAGGTCCGACATCTTCAACCTCGCTAAGTTCTTCAACCGTCGCTTTGCTTAAGTTATCTATCGATCCAAAATGCTCAGCTAAAAGCTGGGCAGTCCTTTCCCCGACGTGCCTTATCCCTAAGGCGTATATCAGCCTCGAAAGCTCCACATTTTTACTGTTTTCTATCGCGTTTAAAACATTATCTGCCGATTTCTCAGCCATTCTTTCAAGCTTTAGAAGATCTTCCTTTTTAATATAGTATAAGTCTGCTGGATCTCGGACAAGACCTTTTTCAACTAACTGCTCGATCAATGCCGGACCAACGCCTTCGATGTTCATGGCTGTGCGGCTAGTGAAATGCTTTATTCTCTCTTTAGTTTGCGCAGGGCAAGCGATTCCTATGCATCGGCTTACAGCTTCGCCGGGTGGGCGTTCGATATCGGCGCCGCACACGGGACACTTGTCGGGCATAGTAAACTCTTGCTCGGAGCCAGTTCGCGCTGATTTGACTACTTCTACTACTTCAGGAATTACGTCCCCGGCGCGTTGTATTACTACCGTATCGCCAATCCGCACGTCTTTGCGTTTTATTTCATCCTCATTGTGAAGCGTTGCCCTCGAAACCGTCACTCCGCCAATTGTAACAGGATCCATAATTGCAACGGGCGTTAAAGCTCCTGTCCTGCCGACTTGAACATCAATCCTTCGAATTACCGTCGTCGCTTGCGCCGCTGGGTATTTGAATGCGATTGCCCACCTCGGGCTTCGTGCCACGAATCCAAGCAGTTCTTGCTGGGCTATTGCATCAACTTTTACAACCACCCCATCGATGTCGTATGGCAAATCGCCGCGCTTTTCACTCCATTCAGTAATAAACGAGCAAACTTCATCTATTCCGTGACATAAACGGATATTTGGATTAACAGGAAAACGCCACTCTCGAAGTGTATTGAGAAAGGTATAATGTGATTCGAAACTACCGTCCTCGATGTATCCGGCTCCGTAAGCGAAAAAATCCAGTCTTCTGCTAGCGGTTATTTTGGGATCCAATTGACGAACGGAACCGGCAGCGGCATTTCGCGGATTGGCGAACGTCGGTTCCCCTCTCTGAGCGCGTTCTTCATTGATCCGCTCGAACTCTTTGTGCTGAAGATATACCTCGCCACGTATTTCTATCAAGCTTGGAACTTGGCGTGATCCGGTCTCGATAAGCCTAAGCGGAATGCTTCGGATAGTCTTTAGGTTTTGGGTAATATCTTCTCCCCGAGTTCCATCTCCACGGGTTGCACCGGAAATTAACAGGCCGTTTTGGTATGTGAGCGACACCGCTAAACCGTCAATTTTCAGTTCTGCCACATACGATAATGGCTCCCTTTCGTCTAGCCCCAACATTTTCTTGGCGCGAGAGTCGAAAGCTCGGAGTTCTCCTTCATCGAAAGCGTTCTGAAGACTGAGCATAGGAACACGGTGTTCAATACTGCCAAATGCTTCAAGTGGGGCCGCGCCAACTCGTTGTGTGGGCGAATCCGGAGTGAGAAGTTCCGGATATTCCGATTCCAGTTGCTGCAGTTCCCTAAAAAGCGCATCATATTCCGCATCTGAGATTTCTGGCTGGTCAAGGACATAGTAAAGATAATTGTGCCTATCTATTTCGCTTCTCAGCAATTCTGCCCGGCGCATTTTGTCATCTGGAACAGCTGCCAATCCGATTAACCTCCGAGGCAATTGTAAGAAGAAATTGTAAAATACTTAAAACTAGCATTTTTAAGCGTTTTTAATCTAAATTATTTTGGTCTGGCAGGAGCAAATTATATCAATAAATGAATCTCTTGTCTTTAATGAAATTAGAAGAATAGGCTGCAGTCCATTAAATGAACCGCAGCCTATTGAAGTTACAGTGTTTTTGAAATTGATAAGCGTTTAATCTACATTAAAAGTAACCATTACAGTCCGATCGCGGCGCCAGATAATCATCGTAATTGTGTCGCCTGATTTAATTTGCGATATAACATCGTCGAAATCGGATGCGCTGGTGATTTTCTTATCGTTTATTTCCATTATCACATCCCTTGGCCGGACGCCGGCTAATGCCGCAGCCGAGGCTCTGTCAACCGAGGATACCAGCACGCCTTGAATGTCAGGGTCGATGTTGAGTCGCTCGGCTTTTTCTTTAGTGAGATCCTCGACAGTAATACCTAACCTGGCGGGTGCTTCTCTTTCGGATGCCATTTGGCGGCTTCGTTCACCAACGGTTACAGTTAAAGTATGTTCTTTTTTGTCTCGAAGTACAACGACAGTAACTTTCGTGTTGGGTGCTGTTCTCGACACAAATCTTCGAAGTTGGGTCGGATTCGCCACCGGTTTGCCGTCCCATTTGATTATTACGTCTTTGACTTTGATTCCGGCCTTGTCTGCAGGCCCACCGCGTTCGACGCTGGTAATTCGCGCGCCTTCTTTAGTTCCGAGTGACTCATAAAGCGCGGGTGTTACTTCTTCTGGCATTACTCCGATGAAGCCGCGCACAACTTTATTGTTTTTGAGAAGCTGTTCAACGCTCCATTTTGCCGAGTTTATCGGCACGGCAAAGCCTATCCCTACGTTCGTGCCCGTAGTGCTTTGAATAGCGGTGTTTATGCCTATAACCTCTCCGTGTATGTTCACGAGAGGACCGCCGCTGTTACCCGGATTGATTGCAGCGTCGGTCTGCAGCATTTCAGGATAATAACGCGTAGTCCTTTCATCGATTCCCGGAACGACAAACTCTCGGCCCGTTGCGCTTATAACTCCTACTGTCAATGTCTCGCTCAGTCCAAACGGATTCCCAATTGCTATTGCCCATTGTCCGACTCTGACTTTGTCGGAATCTCCCAGTTTTGCCACAGGCAGGTTTGTCGCATTAATTTTTATCAACGCAAGATCGGCCTCAGGGTCTCTGAGCACAGATTCACTCTTGAACTCACGGCCATCTTTTAGTTTTACTGTGATCTTATCTGCATCGCCAACTACGTGGTCATTAGTTAGAATGTAACCATCTGCGCGAATAATGACACCCGTCCCACCAGAAATCTGAGGCCTTCTCGGAACCATCCTGTCCTCGTCGTCTCCCCAAGGGAAAAGCCTCCCAAAAGGCCAATTGAAGGGACTGTCCATTCCCGCAGATGAAGAAACTTTCCGTTCGCTAGTTATGCCCACTACAGCCGGTTCGACTTCTTCCGCAATAGAAGCGAAAGCATTTTCAAGATGTATAAGTGCGGCCCTTTCAGGTGATGGGATTGTTGCAGGTGCAGCGTTCAAAAAGCCAGAAAAGGTCATCAATATTGCCGTGATTACCGCTGTTGCTAACATCATCCGGCAGATTTTGAGCTTTGCTGACATTTATAAAGCTCCTCCTTTAGGTGGTAAATAAATGAATTGGCATCAACGGCGCGTTGATGCCAATATGCAATTTCATTTCTAGGATAACTAAAAATCATCACGTAATTAGGCCCGCTAGGCAAATAGGTCTGGGCAACCAGATTTTACTTGTTGAAACCAGCAAATGTAAATGAAACATCACTGCGTTGTGATGGGGCATTCACATCATCGAACCGGATAAACTGCGAATCCGTTTTCGTGAAAGCGTCCTTGCCTAAATCAGTTAGCTGAACTGTCACCTGGTGGGGCCACGGTTGCAGCGCTCTAGCTACGTCATAGTTCTGCGGAGTTCTCCCTCGCGCCCCTAGTAAAAGGAACGCGACGCAAAAGACTGCTACTGTAGCGAACGCGGGAGACAACTTTGTGCGCAATCCCGTTGTAACAGCCGAAAGATAGCGCCGATATATGGGTGTCTCAACAGCATCTAAGCCAGCGTATATAGATGCAAGAAAATCTTCACGGGGCGGCACAGGCTGAAGGCCGGATAGAATCTGCTTCGTCTCACGCAAAGATTCATATTCATCTCGGCAAACTTTGCAATCACCGATATGTTGCCTAACCGCAAGCATATCGGAACCATTGAGTTCACCGTCAATATATGCGGATATTAAGCTGTTGATTCTACGGCAGTTCATATTTCATTCTCCTCAATGGTCTATCAGGCCTTTACAAGACTTCAATTTTTCTCGAAGCTGACGCCTGCCCCTGTGAATTCGTGATCTTACTGTTCCCACAGAAGTGCCCATCGCATCCGCAATTTCTTCATAAGATAAGCCTTCTATATCTGCGTAAATCACAGCCAATCTAAACTCCGGCTGGATTTCTTCTAAGGCTTTGCGGATTCTTGAATCCACATCCTTCAAAAGGACTTTTTCTTCAGGCCCCGCACTTTCATCAGCTATCTCAAACGGAGCCGACCCTTCATTCGTCCATATTGGTTCATCTAATGACCGTATCTTGGCTTTAGGTCGTCTCCTTATGGAATCAATGAAGACATTGGTTATGATTCTATACATCCAGTTCTCAAAAGGCATATCCCTTTGATACTGGTGAAAAAATCTATAAGCTCTAATGAAAGCTTCTTGCACAATATCTTCAGCATCAGCTTGGTTGTTTGTCATACGATAGGCGATGTTGTAAGCCTGCCGATGATATCTTTCAACCAGCTTATCAAACTCTTTTCTTTCTTCTTTCCTCCGAACTTCCGCCGCGGAGTTTGTTAGCTCCAATGCTTCTGCTCCCATGTCAATAATTGTTACGCTTTAGGTATTTCCTTAAGTTCCCAACCTGCGTAAGAAATCAATAAACTGATAGTTTTACAGTCAATTGACTAAAACGGTCGATTCCCAAGGCGTATCATATGCCTCGCTGAAGTATTTCCTGTTGCCGCGCACTAGATCTAGGCGGTAACTATGCTTGCCAAGTTTCGATAGCGCAACGACTTCTGCATCAACAACAGCTCCTTGCCCTGGCTTCACATCGTGCGGCAGATTATAAAATGCCACATCATTCTCGCCTAAACTAATAGCCAGCCGCACTGAATCTCGGCCAGATGCTTTCCACTCATCCCATCCATCGTTTCTTACCCCAATCTTTATTTTGTAACGTCTTCCCGTGGCAAGCTTCTTTGGCATGGTATCGAAGGTATATGTTGCTCTCATAGTGTTGCTGCCGCCGAGATGATGCCGCAAAAGATAAAAATAAGTATACGGATCAACAAACTCGAACTTGCAGTCTGGCCTTGCTTTTGCCAAACCCTCTCTAATACATTTTACCCAGTCTGGTCCAGTAAGAATTGAACGGAAAGATAAAAATGCTGTTTCGCCAGGCTTAGCGTGCTTTGAAATTTCTTTTATTGCGTCTTCGCAGCTTAGCTGTATGTCGCCTTTCATTTCAGCAACTGGCATATTTTTAAAGGTGTGATGGAACTTTTTTTTGTCCGGCATCCACAATGGCTGCGTCATAATGCCATCACTCGAAAATTTTAGATACATATCAAGTGTTTTTTCCTTCAAAGTATGGCTGAATCCGTTCAAAATGAAGCCGGTTATACTGTAATTCAAAGTTTGATAGTATTTCCTGCAATGTTTTATCCAGGCTTCTTCGCCAGATTTAAGCTTGGAAAACTCACGGGGTTCTGAAAGGCGTGTCGGGTTGATATACCCGGCTCCGCTATTGCCCGCAATGAAAAAGTCGTTCTCCGTTCTAGTTGAATATGCCCAATCGAAGAAAACAGGCATTCTTTCGATTAGATTTGGATTGATTGCCCACCCGCAAGGTTCTTGACCTCTTACTGGATTTTGCCATAAATCAGGCATTCGGCGGCAAACCCACGCAGCGGAGTCGTAGTCGCCGAGATATATATAAACAAAATTGGTTTTTGCAACCTTGCCATCAGCCATAATGTATGCTTTTTGGATCAGTTCTTCCTTTGTTGGCGGGCGGTTTTGGATTAATCGATCGGGTAGGGGATAGTGCATATAAAAGGACGCATTTGCCATTCCAACCAAACCAATTGCATCTGCATCCATAAAGGCGTTGTGGTCTGAAAAATATTTTGCGCATTCCCACTCGGTCATAACTGGTTCATGTTTGCCTCCGGCATTGCCAAAGTTTGTGTATTTTATCTGCCAAGGCACGAATCCAGCTATGTGTATAATTTGCCCCCCGCTGAGTTTATTGCAAGAAAGGAGTATTTCTTTCAGAGTATTCAAATCCTCGCCGGGGTTCTGCTTTGGATCGTCTCGAGGCGCTTCATCTTGCCAGATATTTAGGTCGAACAAAAAACCTTTTTTGGCCACGAGATAATCGTGATTTAACAACCCTACATTGGTGAAATTCATTTCCTCTGGCACTTTAAGCCAAAATGAGTCTGAATAATAACCTAACAAAGTAGGGTTGCATTTTTTACGTTCCAGAAAGTTCGCTTTCGCCCAAATATAGGCATCGCATTTTCTACTGTTGGTTCGTCTGAAATTAACCGCAATTCTGTTCTGTTCTTCCGAGAAAATTTTTCGTAGATCGTAATAAACCTTCAATTTAGGCCCACGTCGTATAAGCCTTTCATACATCGAGCCGGGAGTAGGGTCATACCTAACCGGTAGCAAGTTTTCAGCCCCGCAAATCGTCGAAGCGATGTGGCTTGTGCAAGGCAGGTTCTCATCCCATATTACGGCTCCTCTTACATGCTTTTCAAATATCGCAATCGCCTCTTCTATTGTTTTGATTTCGATCAGCTTTGTTTTTTCCAAGAAGCCGCCCGGCTCTCGCATTTTGTCGAGCCAAAACCTGTCAACATCAAAATATTCATAAAATAATTGCGGTTTTTCTCTGTTTACCAGCCCTTGCAAAACTGCGGCTACATGTATCGTGTCAAAAGCTGAATGTTCTGAACCTTTAACGGCTTTTCCACCAACTTCTTTTAAGTTAATCAGGTATATGGAGCCTGCTTTTAGCTGTTTTATCGTGAATACATAAAACTCATTTCGACATCTATATTCTTTGTTGCCCGTTTTAACCCTCAGTTCTATGTTATGGACTCCAGCCTTTACATTTTTCAATGGAAAACTGCGCAAGTCGGGAGGAACATCGGCAACAATTTTGCCATCGAAAAACAATGCTTGCGCTAATATCTCAGAATCCTCGGTAATTTCCCATTTAACGTTAAAATCAGGACCGCGGACGCTATCCGCGTTCAATGGATAAAGTATTTTTACGAGATTGGTTTCCGAATCAGCTTTCATAACCGTCATAAAAACAAAAAGGGCACAAACCATAAGTGCCCACACTATTCTTGCATTCTTTCTCATTTTAGCCAGCCTTTTTGTGCATTATTTAATTTATTTTTATCAAGTCTTGAAAGCTTCTAATAACAATTAGTCTCCTATTAGCAGGCCAGCCAATGGGCCGGCTGCCTTGCACTATTCCTGTAACCGCTACTTTATCACCTACATTTACCGGGATATTGGTACTTGGGCATTTAACCATTACGCCTATTCGATCGCTCAATTCAGCTATTTTACTGCCATCATCCACAAAAATGTATTGCGACAGTTTTTGTGTCACTGTGCCCGCAATACGAACTAATAGCCCAATGTTGTTAAGTCCGCTTCCTTGTTCGCCTTTTGCATCGCAAACTCCCAAGACAAGACCATTAGTTCCGCCACCAACAGATTTGCAATTCATTTCAAGCGGAATGACGGATGCCCCTGTCGCTATTTTCGTGAAAGTCGGTGTTGAAACCTGCCTTTCAGTAGCATTGACAGTGTCAGGTTTTCTCGTTGATATAATGCCCGAAAGGTTGATTATATCGCCAACTGCGAGACCTGTTCCCGGGTTTGCGACCCTTATTCCTGAACTGTAATCTTGTTCTTGAACATAAAAACAACCGTCTGCCGGGAATAGCCCGGATACTAGAACTCCCGACAAATCAATAGAAATATTGTCCGGGATTTGTTTCACCAAGCCTATGTTCAATATCCGAGGCACAGCCGATGCTTCCACGCCGGATGCATAGTTATACACACTATCGTAAGAGAACGCTTTGTAGTAATACGTCACGCCGTTTACTAATCCCGTATGTGAAAAAGAATCTTTTGATCCCGGATTAGCGATTCGGTTGCATACAAGGATTCCATCGTTCGGACTTTCAGGATAGCCACTGGTTTTGCAGCGAACTACTGTTCCTCGGAAGTCCGAGTTCAACGGATTCGTCCACGCCAAATACACTTTCGAAGTAGAACCGCTCGCTGTAAATCCTGTAACATTATTGGGAGGAATAGTATCTGGTTCCGGAACGAATGGAATTGTCAAAAAGTTATCGCGGTAGTAGGCGCCGGCAGGCTTCAATGAATAATCGTATTTCCATAGCCCGAAATAATTCTCGAAGCTTTCATTGGGGTTGCTTGTATAATTTTTGGCATCAAATGTCATCCATTGCAGGCAGCCAGCTATATTGTGTGTCTCGAATGCGGTTAAATGATTGACATAAACATTATACTGTTGGGTCTCGTTATAATCGTAAATAATCTGGCCATCACGATTGCAAGGGTAGGGATTCGACGGCCAGCCAAACTCTTCGACAACAATCGGCTTTTGGTTGCTGCCCATATATCCTTTTACTTCCGGTATTTGTTGAGTGCCTATATTCGGCCAGTAACTGTGAAACATCGCAACGTCTACGAAGCTTAAAACATCATCTACATTCTCCCACCACCGTATTCCTACGGAAACAGGATGATTGTTGTCAATGCTCCGAATCGCGTTGCACATCCTGTTTAGCCAGCTAACTATCTTTGATTTATTGGGGCTCGTATCCCAATTATCCATTCCTCCTATGTTCGCAGGATGATCAGGCTCATTTTTCACATCCCACATTAATACAAACCTGTTATCCTTTAATCGATTTACTATTGCCGTCAAATACTTTATATGATCACTCTCTTTTGAGGTCCCAGCAGCGGGAAAACTGGTTTCCCAATCGAAAAGTGTGACGAGACTTCGTATTCCTTTTTGGCCCATAAGGTTAACTATGTCTTCCAGTTTTTGCAGACGATCTGCGGGCGGGTTCGGCCCATTCCACCCCCCTGCCGAATAAGGCACTAAAATGCGGACACAGTTCATACCCAGATTTTGTATCATTGTGGATTCGCTTTGGATCTCCGGCCAATCCCAGCTGTTCCACATATCCGCCCACATGTGGTTTTTTGGATAATAATTCGTTCCTTTAAGCCTTACTACTTGGCCTCTATGTATAAACTGGTCGCCTTGTATGGTCACAAAGTCGCTTTGCGCGTTCACACAAACTCCTTCAAAAGCCAGTAAAATCAAACAGAAAAATGCAAATGCTAAGTATTTCATAAATTATTTTGGCACTTTTACAATATCGTTCCAATCCCTGATTTGGATGAACCGCCTGTTGGTTGACCACCCAGTCGGAACGCTGCCAACCACTACCCCGGTAACGGTAACTATGTCGTTTGCTTGTATGTTGCTCGGAGCGGAAGGACACTTGACCATTAT
>FWPV01000839.1_pt1 | contig 92118 bp, 71 predicted proteins | sample 2228371 | NCBI WGS metagenome assembly FWPV01 (sample SAMEA103939776, study PRJEB20133) | metagenome
AAAAACAGTCAGCACGCCCATATGAAATGCGAAACGCCAATTGATTTTCCTATTTGCGACGCCTCTGAAGAAAAAAATCAACATATAAACAAAAAATAATCCTAACGAAAACAAAATTAATGCCTGTAGAATGGTATCCTTCAAAGTCTCTTTGTATTCATTGTCAACATATTTTTCCGGCACCTTGATATATTCAGACAAACCCATCGCCTGGTCTCCTTGGACGGTTAAGGCTGTCCTTATGCGTGCATCCCTGACTTTGAAATCGGTCCTTTCCCAAACAAAGTAATGATCCGTCCTATTTTTTAATTTCTTGCCGTGGTAGTGGACTAATTTGAATTGGTGTAGGTCTCTGCCAGAGCTTCGCAAATAGGTTTCTGCGATTTCCAGCGCTTGGTTCTTTTCCAATTTTGCTCCTGCGGCATCTTCAGGTAATGAGCGTGACCAAGTATAAACTTTTCCGCCTGTAGTGATGCTTACAGAAAATCCTTTCCTTTCTAAAGGTTTCTGCCAATTTATAGTATAAACTGCGCGTGGCAATATTTTTTCGAATATTCGTTCAACTGTTTTGTTGTTTGAATGCCTCAGTACGTAGTCCACGCCTATACCTTGGGCAAATGTTTGGAGACTTGTCCAGCTAACAAAACCTTTAATGTCAATACCCTTTTCGAGCAGGTATTTTTTGGCAATTACAAACGCTTCTTTGCGGTTCGTAGTTATCGTATGATTATAGTTTTTCGAAACAGTATGAGTCTTTAAAAAAACAGCCAAGCACAGCGCAGCCGCGGCAGAGGCTGATAAAAGTATTGTTAATTTTTTGCGGCTTATTGGCTCATAGGCGATGGCAATTTCTGGTTTTGGAGAATACTCGCCGGGCTCAGGTTCCTTTTCAGGTTCTTTTTCCAATGATTCCAAGTCCATTTTGGCACGCTCACGCCACTTGGGGGATAATCGCACTGCGCCCGCAAGTAACAACGGAAGCATCAAGAGCAGCACTACAATCAATCCTGAAATAACAAAATATGTAGAACTGGATTGCAAAAGCAATACGCTGCCAAGCGCCGAATTGTAAACATAATGCGCTGTTATGGTAGCGAATATTCCGAATCTGACGAATATCCACCCCAATATAATTGCATCTATGCCAATTTCTATCCCACGAATGTAATGAGGCTGTTGGGGATAAGTAGAGTGCAAAAATGCCCAAGTCAGGCCTGGTATTATAATTGCCAGCCAAGTTGACTTGATGTATTTCTTGAGGAATGATATGGCAAAAAGCCTAAATGTGAACTCTTCATTTAAAGCTGCAGAAAGCCCAACCAGCAGAGGGTAGACCCACGGTATCGCAGTATTTAGGGTATTGTCGTATGGTATGTCCGCCGGCACCCACGAATTAAAGTATTTTTGGGCCACGACATAAAAAATTGTTACGTATCCCAATTGATAGGCCGCTAGCGCGTAGCCAACGATAATTGCCACCGCTAACTCCTTGCTTGCAAATCCGCCTGACGAAAATACTTTGTCCAAGGGTAGGCGATTTTTAAAAACTCTGCTATAAATATCGCCTCCGGTAGCGGCATAAAACGCTATTCCTAAACCAGCCGCAATGGCTCCTATGAAAGAAGTCACTATTTGCCAAGCTATGAAACCGGGGTAAGAATCAGTAGGATCATAATATGTTTTAATCAGTGGGATACTATTCACTGCCGCGGCAAGCGTAACGAGCAAGACTGCAGCTGCCATATAGGCCCCAAACCGCCATTTAATTCGACGGTCTCGTATCGCTAAGATAAACCAAATCAATGCCGCAATTTCTAATAGCATTTCCGGTAAAGACGCTATTCGGTAAAGTTTCTCTCCTTTAGTTTGGGAACGATCCAACGCGTCGAGAAACTTTTCGGGGACCTTCAAATATTGGGAATATCCGCCAACTTTGTCGCCAGCTACAAAAACTTTGATACGATACTCTCCGTCTTTTATCTTTCGTTTGGGATCTTGCCATTCAAAAATGAAATCCAAACGATTTGGTCGCTTTTCACTTTGTTTCTCGACAAGTTCTAAATGGGTGTGGATTATTTTCGCCTTGTGTTTCAGAAACTTTGTTGCTATTTGAAATGCTTCGGATTCCTTTAAATACTTGCCTTTTTTCTCTTCGGGAATAATGTGAGTGTAACCAACTATATCTCCCTGTGGGCTCACCTCGACAATATACTGATTTTTTTCTCCAGGCTTATAGCATCGAACAGCCCATTTCCATACAGAAATGTCATCTCGCATCAATTTATTAGCTTTTTTTAGTCCTATAGTCTTTTCAAGATAAGTCTTCGCGTCATAATCGTAACGAAATAGTATCGTGTTTGAGAAACCTTCTAATGGAAGGTGCTGTTCTTTTAAGAAGGCAAATGCGCGCTCTTTCGCTTCAGATCTAGAGATTTTGAAGTCAATCGAGGCATACGGAAAAGCGTGGTCTTTAAACTTGAAGAAAGTAGCTAATCCTGTTAAACCAAAAATTATTATAAGTAGGATTAAAAAACCTTCACTCCGGCTTTTTTGAGGTGTCATTTATCGCCCTCCAGCAACACCTACGTCCAATATCCGTATCGTCGGCATAATCATTCCGGGCTCTTCTCGGTAGTCCGAGGATATAGCGTCAACCTTTTCCAAAAGATCAAAAAAGTTTATGCCTATCATAGTGTCCTTCACAGGATAAGCGAGTTTGCCTTTTTCAATCTTGAAACCGAAGTCTACATTCGCGGAAACATCTCCCGTTGTTGGATTGGGCCTTAAGCTTCCTGACTCTATATATAAGCCATTATCTACTTCGCTTATCAGGTCCTGTGATGTTCTTTGCCCTAGCTCAGGTATAACATTGCTTGGCGAAGTGCCTCCTCGGATAGCGTGCCCGGTATTTGGCTCTTTTGCTTTATTGGCCGTATAACTGTTGTGAAGATAAGTTTTGACAATCCCTTTTTCGATGACTGTAATTTTTCGGCACGGAAAACCTTCAGTATCGCAGAATCTTGAAGATAATCCTCTAGGAATCAAAGGATCGTCTACAAGCGTCAATACACTAGAACCTATCCTCTCACCTTTCTTCCCAGCCATAAATGATCGCCCGCGCTGGATGCTTTCGGCATCTAGATTGCCAACTATGCCCGCCAGCAATGAATAAGACGCCAAGGGCCCCAATACGATAGTCATTCTGCCTGTTCGTATCGTTTTCGCTCCAAGGTATTTAAGCGCGGATTCAACAGTGGTTTTCCCTACACCATCCGGTTTGAAATCATCCAATATCCTGGCAGAATCAAAATCATAATATGAGCCTACATCGTCGCCACGCCTTATGATAGCGAAAATGCTCATATCGACATGGCTGCCCTTTTTCAGCGCTTGAACGCCGTTTGAATTTACAATGGCACGGATGCCATACATAATCCTAACGCCGCCTTGGATATTCGCATCATTGCAAACCTTTTTTGCCGATTCCAAACCATTGAGCAACCATTCCACAGGCGCGGCAGAATCGAGATTCTCCACTTTTTCGTCATAAAGCCCGTCTATGTATTCGTATCGTGCGGGATGGGGGAGATCGACGAAATCCGGGTCTGGTTCCGCTATTTTTGCGAGTTCTGCGGCATTCTTTCCGGCTCTTGCGGCCGAGTCAATATCAATCCGATCGCTTCCAGCATTCCCAATGCCTCCTTTATAAAAGGCCCGAACGCTAATTGAAGAGATCAGTTTCGACTCAACCGAGCTTATCGAGTCTTTCTCCAAGTCAACTGTGGTCACGTGGCCGATGCGGGCTATCACATCGGCGTGTTCTGCCCCAGTTGATATTGCTGCATCGCACGCCGCGCCCGCTATTTCAAGAATATCCTGCATTTCTGCCTCCAGTTTCCCTAAACTTGCCGTGTTCCACCAACAACCATTTCCCGTACTCGAATATACGGTCCACCGGCATCTGTCGGCACGCCTTGCCCGTTCTTGCCGCAGGTGCCTGCCATTCTCATTTCAAACTCGCGGCTCACCCCGTCAATATTCTTCAAAACATCCAAAGTGCTTCCACTAACGGACATGTCACGGACAGTCTCGGCAATCTTGCCGCCCCTTATCATAGTTCCTTTTGAAACGTGACACGTGAACTGTCCACGTTCACACATTACATAACCATATTGAAAACCTTCTAGCAAAACTCCCAAATCGGTTCCGCTGATCAATTCTTCAAGGGAATGATTTCCAGCCGCAATATATGTGTTGCTCATTCGCACAATAGGACGGCTTGAATATCCGTCTGCTCTGGCACTTCCATTAGGAGCCATCCCTAAACGTGCAGCAGTCTCGAGGCTATGCAGGTAACCAACCAGCTTGCCATTTTCGATTATTACCCTCTTTGCGGAAGGCGTTCCTTCAGAATCCCATTTATAACTGCCCCAGGCATTTTCCACGGTGCCATCATCCACAATTGTCACTAATTCCGAGGCTATCACTTCACCAAGTTTGCCGCCGATAATGGACGATCCAGAATAAATATGGTCCGCTTCCGCATTGTGCCCTAGCGCCTCGTGAACAAAAAGACCGGTTACGCTGGGGTGGAAAATGACCGGCATCTTTCCAGCGGGTGCAGGTTCTGCTTTTAAAAGATCCAGTGCTTCATTAGCGGCCTTCAAGCTGAATTCTTCCGGAGTGATTTTTTTTATGGCCTCAAATCCTGCAAGCCTGCCAATTTGTTCACTGCCGGTTTCACGGATTTCGCCCTCTTTCGCAGTAATTCGGGCAAAAACCTGCACTCGCGTGATTTTGCTGTCAACGAGTGTTCCAAATGTATTGCATACAATTTCCTCGCTTACGGAATCCGTGTAAGAAAAAACTGAATTGGCAGTTCGATCGCCTACTTTTTCTCGGGCGATATTCTCGTGCCATTCCAAGAAACGCATTTTTTCTTCCATAGATACTTCTGATGGATCTATTTCTGACGGGCTTTTCCACGAGCCCTCTACCGGATCGATTTCCGCTACTTTGCCTGGGTCGGACACACTCGGAGCTGAGGCTTTTGCTAAACTTATAGCTGATTCGAGGGAAGAAATTGCGCTTTCGAAATCCAAGCCTGACTTGCTAGCAAAACCCCACGCGCCGTTAACCAAAACTCGAACTCCAATTCCTTCCGATGATTTGAAAAATAATTTTTCGGCGCGTCCGTCTTGCCTTGAAATGGCGGTAGAATCTCGAATAACCGCACGCGCATCGGCAAATTGAACGCCTTTCGCTTTTGCACGCCCTACTACGGATTGCAGCACATCTTTGATTTCCATTGAATGGCTCCAGTACACTTTGACGGGCGGCCTAAACCGCCCGTCTTTTAAAAGTTTCTTTGCTAATTTACTTAAATAACACTCTTGACAGCGTCAATTATGTCCTGTCTTGTTGGAACAACAGCATCTTCGAGAGGCTCACTCATAGGAATCGGACAATCCTTGCCCGACAACATAATCGGCGCCGCATCTAGGTAGTCAAATCCAGTACTCCCGTCTTCGAACTCATAGTTTATCACCTGCCGCGTTATCTCCGCTCCCACTCCACACCGAGGATAGCCTTCAGAAACCGTTATCAGCCTTCCAGTCTTTCGAACGGATTCCGCAATGGTTTTGATATCCAAGGGATTGAGAGTTCGCGGGTCGATAACCTCTGCGTTTATACCTTCCTTTTCTAGCTCGAGCGCCGCGTCCATCGCAAAGTGCAGCATTCGGCTATAAGAAACTATCGTGGCATCCGTTCCGCGTTTTTTGATGTCGGCAACTCCGATAGGAACGATGTAATCACCATCCGGAACTGGTCCCATCACGCCGCTGTAAAGCACTTTATGCTCGATAAAAAGGATCGGATTGTCATTGCGGATAGCCGCTTTCAAAAGGCCTTTGGCGTCATAAGGTGTTGAAGGCATAACTATGTATATTCCTGGAACATGCAAAAACATTGCTTCCAAACTTTCGGAATGATGAGCTGCGATGCTTCGCCCGACACCGCCTTCCGTTCGGACAACGCAGGGCACTTTTGTTTTCCCCCCAAACATATAGCGGTTGTAGCCCAAGTTATGGATCAACTGATCGGACGAGATTGTAAGGAAGTCAATATACATAATTTCTGCGATGGGCCTTATTCCACGCATTGCAGCGCCGCCGGCCGCCCCGACAATGGCTGCTTCGGAAATAGCGGTATCTATCACCCTTCGGGGACCAAACTCATCGTATAATCCCTTTGTGGCCGCATAAGCTCCGCCATAAAGGCCTACATCCTCGCCCATAACTATAACATTCGGATCCCGACGCATCTCTTCGGCTTGGGCCTCGACTATCGCCTGCCCATAAGTCAAAATCCGGAACCCGTGCTTGTTTTGGAAATCCTCGACTTCACTGGGCTTGAGTTTTGGCAGGGCCGCTTTGGGAGAAAACTTGCCGGCTTCTCGTGCAATTGCGCGCAAATCATCTTCTGCCTCGTGTATTTTCGGCAAAATCTGTTTTTCAGCGCTGATTTGCCTTGCCAGTTCCTCCTTATCTTCTGGAACGTAAACGTCGTCCATCAATTCACTTACGTCGGGGTAGGGACTATCCAAAGCAAACTTGGTTGCTTCTTCTATTGTATCATTGGCTTGCTTTTCAACGGCGTCCAATTCCTCTTCAGTTGCCAACCCCGCGTCCAAGATTTTTCTCCGCAACACCGTTATCGGATCTCGTTCCTTCCATTCTTTTTCTTCTTCACGGGTGCGGTAAATGCGTTGGTCACTGGAAGAGTGGCCATACCACCGGTAAGTATCAGCAACTATAAGCGTCGGTTGGCTGTTTTCCCTGGCTCTTTTCACCGCCTCGGCCACGGCTTCTCGGACCGCAATGATGTCCATCCCATCCACCGTGACACCTTTCATTCCATATCCCGCTGCGCGGTCTGCTATGTGTTCTATGGCAGAGGCCATTCCTGCGCATTCCACTGACTTATTGTGGAACGGAACACTCATTCCGTAGAGGTTGTTTTCGCATATATATACAATGGGTAGCCCGCATAGCATAGCTGCTCCCATATTCAACGATTCGTGGAAAGATCCCGTGTTTGTCGCTCCGTCCCCAAAGAAACACAAAACCACTGCGCCTGTGCCTTTCAGCTTTTCGGCTAGCGCAGCCCCTGTCCCAATCGGAATGTTTCCGCCGACAATTCCTGTAGAGCCGAGATTGCCTTTCTCAACATCGGCAATGTGCATCGACCCGCCGCGGCCTTTGCAATAGCCAGTGGATTTGCCCATCAACTCTGCCATCATCTTGTTCCAGTGCATTTGGCGATCGGCCTCGGATTTCGCGTGTTTTACGCCTATTGCGCCACAATGCCCGTGGCCGCGATGGGTGCTGGCAATTACATCATTCTCAGTAATGACTGATATAGCGCCAACCGCAACGGCTTCCTGCCCAGCATAAAGGTGTGATGCCCCTTTTATGGTTCCTTCTCTCAAAAGTGAATAAACTTTATCCTCGAAGAATCTTATTTCATACATCTGCCGCAAATACTCAAGCAGCTCGGATTTGGATTCCTTGAGCTTTGATCGAGCAGAGGGCTTTTCGACAGCGGTAGACTTACGACTCATCTGGTAGGCTCCTTATCTAACGTGCAGCGAAATTGCGCTCAGCCGCACGCAATTATCTACGAATACTTCTTAGCCGTCAAAAGTCATAATCCCTTCCCAGCGGTATTTATCTTTCTCACCCGGATGCAGCAGGGGTTGCCGTATCTCCCTTTGGCTTGTGGACAGCCAGCCATATGACGAGGCACGCCAAAAGGTCGACAAAGGCCAATGTGTAGAAAACGGGCTTGTAATAACCCATCTTCGCGAGGTTGCCTATTGCGTATGTAGATATCATCGCCCCTAGAAATCCCATGGAGCCAGTTAATCCCAGTGAAGTCGCTACCGTTCGTTTTGGCATGGTGTCTCCCGGTATCGACAATAATGGAGCGCAAAGGGCTTGATGCGAAAAAGTACCTAAACAGAAGAAGAAAATTGCCCAGCCCGCTGTAGGCGCGTTGAAAACAAAAAGAATGCCTATCATAGTTATGCTAGGAATGGTTATAGCCATTTTTCTTGCGGTCAGAAAACTGAATCCTAGTTTTCTAAAAAACGGCGAAAGAAATCCACCGAAAAGACACCCCAGATCCGCAGCCACAAAAGGAATCCAAACAAACATTCCGATTTGCTTCAAATCCCAGCCACGCTGCGTGTTCAAATATGTCGGGATCCAAACTACGAAAAATGACCACGGTTGCTCTGTAAAGAACCTTGCAATGGCTACTGCCCAAACATTCCTCGAACGCAACACTAGCTTCATAATGCTCGTTTTTTCTGTGGCGGATTCATCTACACCAGTAATTTCTTTCCCGCTGTTAATTAAATCAGCTTCTTTTTTTGTTAGCCAAGGATGTTCATTGGGATGCCGAAACAACGTTAGCCAAAGTAATACCCAAATAAATCCAAATGATCCGCTGACAATGAATGGCATGTGCCACGAATAAGTCAAAATCAAATAGGCTGTCAACGGAGGGGCTATAAGGCCACCGAATCCAGCTCCCAAGTTCAATACACCGGCAATTGTTGATCGCTCTTCAGGCGGAAACCATTCAGCCACGGTCTTGAAGGCCCCAGGGTAGTTCCCGGCTTCGCCAACGCCCAATAATCCCCTGAAAAAAGCCATAGAACGCCAGCCGCCCGCAAGGGCGTGACCCATATTAGCTAGTGACCAGAATGTTACCGCTATTGCAAAACCCTGCCGAGTTCCGAGCATATCTATTATGCGCCCTGCAACTAGGTGCATAATCATATACGCAATCTGAAAACTTATCACGATTTTAGCCAAAGCTAACTCGTCTATATTTAATTCATGTCTTAGGGCAGGAGCCGCATTTGCCAGGACATTTCTGTCTAAATGATTCAGCATTGTTGACATAACAAGCAGCGGAGCAATGATCCACCACCTTATATTGCTTCGAATAATTGATCTCACCAAACACTTCCCCTTTAATTTTTGCTTCTCATAAATATAGTCTTAATCAAAAAATTGTTAATACCTTCTTGTTCTATTATGATACATTTGATAGGGAAGCTGAAGTTCGCGCAATCTCGCTCGCATTGCCGCCATTGACACGCCAAATCTATTCGCGAGTATCGATAGCCTTTTGTCAGGGTTTGTAGATAATTCATTGAAATGCAATCGTACTAGACTTTCTGGCATGAGCAACAATGCCGCAAACCTGTCGCAAGCTCGCTCTAATATGGTTTTTCTAGTATCGGTCCCATCTACAAAGAAAAGCTTGGGCTGGTTTGGAGAAACTCTGCTGCGAAATAAATGGTGGGCTATTTCGTGGGCGGCAGTGAATCGTTGCCGCCCAAGGGGTTTTATATAGTGGTTATTGACTGCAATGACCGGCGGTGCATCCGGTATAAGCAAATAAAAGCCGTCTATTTGTTCGATGAATGGTTCATAATAAATATCTATTCCGAGTTTTTCCGCAACTTTATTTATGTCGACTGGCAGTTCTAATTTCAGCGCGTCCCATATCCTGTGGGCAAAACGTTCGGCTTCATCGGCAAAATATAGCTTCGGCACACTTATTCCTTCGAATATTTTCGCTGGATTTTTTTTACAAACTCAATTATTTGGCGTTTGCCTTCATCAGGCAGTTCAGCGTTGCCCCGGAGTGCAAACTCTACAGCGCGTACCGCATCGAACTCTCCAGGCTTGGGAAGCAAACCCGCAGCTATACGCAGCTCATTCACATCCAGGTCCTCAAACGATTCGGCAATCTTATCGATTACAGCTTCAGAAGGCACTCGGCCATCAGCCATATCTTTCCAATATGCCGCGCTGATACCCGATTTAAGCGATGCCGCCCTAAAAGTCAAGCCGCGGTTTTGCAAAAAGCTTTTTATTTTCTCACCGAACTTAACGGATATCTTACTCATAGCCGCGCTCCCTCGCACGTTCACAACTAGTGGTGATTATACTATCGCTTTGTTTTTTGTCAAGTCGTTTTTAATGAAAGTGTTTAGAACTATTGCAGCGTATGCCTTTATGATATAATCTCCCTTGACAAATCCCTGATTGGAAGGAAGTTCGAAATGAAAGGAATCATCAAAAGCCTAACTCTATTGTTTATCGTTTTGTCAATTACCAACAGGGATGTCTCTGCTGACAATTGGAAATCCTATTTGAAAAAAGGGCACGAGTTATATAAACAACAACGCCTTGAGGAATCGCTTCAACAGTTTATGCTTTCCGCAGAAGCCAACAAAAACGACTCCAGACCTCTCGCTTGGATCGGTTACATTTTTATCCAAATGGGCAAAAATGCTGAGGCGATCACATACCTTGAAAAAGCAGCAGAACTACCCCCGGAACAAGCCGGAGTTTACGTGAACTTGGGCACTGCCCGGATGAGTTTAGGTGATGTTTCAACCGCTATAAAGGATTTTCAAACGGCAATAAGAATGAATCCCAAACTCGCTGCTGCCTGGTATAATCTTGGATCTGCATATATGAGGCAAGAAAAATATAGCGATGCATTGACTGCGTTGAATAAAGCTCTTTCCATTACCCCGCAAGACCCTCAGGCCCTTAACAATTTGGGCCTTTGCCAAAAAAAGCTTGGCAAATATTCTGATGCCGAACAATCATTTTCAAAAGCTTTAAAGATTGACCCGGGCAATTCATCATATAAAGTTAACCTTGCTTTGGCGAAGCTTCGAACTGGCAAAGTTCAGGAAGCAAAAGCTATTCTGGATGAAGTTTCAGCAGTTTCTCCGCGCGACTACCATGTATTGATGGCGCTGGGGGATTATGAGGTCTTTCAAGGTCGGATGGAGGAAGCATTAAAACGTTACTCCGAGGCCGCCGATGTTTCACCCCAAGAGTTTGACCCTTACAATAAATCAGCGACAATCTTTTTCGATAAAGGTGACTATGAAAAGGCGGCAAGGAATTACCAAAAAGCATCTCAAATAAGGCCGCACGACGTTAATTCTGCTGCTCAATTCGGCTGGTCACAATTTCTTTCGGGAAATCAGGCGGCTGGCGTCGAGAATCTGAGAAGAGCATTGGCCCTTCCACAGACAGATAAAAATCTTGAATTAGATATCCGAACACGTCTCGCTAGGGCATTGACAGAACTAAACAAACTTGACGAAGCCCTTGCCGAATGGCAGATCATAAAAAAATTGGATCCCCAAAATACATCGGCAATGATAGCCGCCGGTCATTTGTTTATACGTTTGGAAAAGCCAGATAAAGCCGAAGTCGAATACCAGTCTGCTCTTAGAATCAAATCTACATTGGTTGAAGCCATCACCGGCATAGGAGTCGCCTACGACAGGCAAGGAAAATTGAGTGATGCAATAGCCCAACATAAGAAAGCTATCGCAGTTAATCCAAATTTTGCGCCAGCGTATAACAATCTCGGAGCAGCCTACGAACGCAAGGGAATGCTTAAAGAAGCCATAGAGCAATACAAAAAGGCCCTTGAACTTGATCCGAATAATGAAGATGCAAAGAAAAATCTGGCAAGATTTGATGGCGCAAAACTTGATCAATTAAATAAACCAACCGAGGATTAAATGCACGCTATCGGTTTGATCGTCAATACCGATAAACCGGCAGCTCTCGAACTGGCAGCCCAGTTGGATGAAAAGATAGAGCGCCGGGGAATCAAAGTTTTTGCGGAAAAATCAGTGGCAGATTTGATCGGCAAACCGGAGCTAGGTGCCGATCGAGATGAAATGGCATCGGTCGATCTTCTAATCGTTTTAGGTGGAGATGGCACCGTGCTTAGGGCGAGTAGGCTCGCGGGCCCAAACGGTATACCAATGCTCGGAGTTCACTTTGGGCAATATGGTTTCATTACCCAGATTCATCCTCCCGAATTGGAAGAAGCTTTAGATCGGATCTTTTCTGGCAACTACGAAGTTGAAGAAAGGCTGACCTTATTTGGAGAGCTGGAACGCAACGGAGAAAAAATAGAGAGTTTCACCGCCCTTAATGATATCGTGGTCGGCAAAGGTCCTATATCGAGAATGTTGAACTTGAGGACGTTTGTATCAGGCCGTTTTATTACAACATACGCCGCAGATGGCATAATAGTATCCAGCCCAACTGGTTCCACGGCTTACTCACTTTCTGCGGGCGGTCCCGTTGTCAATCCTAAGGTTAAGGTCATTATAATAACTCCCATATGCCCGCATACACTAAATGCGAGATCATTAGTAATACCGGATGACGAAAGCGTAGACATAATTGCTGAAGCTGGATATGAAGAAGAAGACATAATGATAACTATAGACGGGCAACATAGTATCGAAGGCCGCTGCGGCGACAAGATTTCAGTCCGGAAGGCTAATTTCTTTACTAGGTTAATTTTGCTTGACAAAAGCCATTTTTACGACAAACTTCAAAGCCGCTTGCGATGGGGCGAAAGGTTCAGCCAGTGACATCGAATACCGAAAATGCTCACAGAGATAAATATTAAAGACTTCGCTCTGATTGACGAACTGCATTTAACTCTTCCTGAAGGATTTAGCGTTCTAACAGGTGAAACTGGGGCGGGCAAATCCATCATTATAGATGCCATATCCTGCGTTTTAGGTGAGCGTATTCAAGGCGATATCATCCGCACAGGCGCAGATTCATCTCTAATACAAGCGGTTTTTGATGTTAGTAAACTGCCTGCCATCCAAAGCAGAATGACCGACCTCGGCATTCCTGTTGATGAAGCAACCCTGATAATTTCACGCGAATTAAACAAAAACGGCAAATCATCTTGCAGAGTTAATGGTCGAGTTGTAACGCTATCAGCTCTTAGAAATCTAACTGAAGGGCTAATTGACATTCACGGGCAGCACGAACATCAGATACTACTTTCTCCTGCAAACCACGCTATCTGCTTGGACCGTTGGTGCGGTAAGGAAGCTTTGGAATTGCGCTCTGAAATATCGGCTGTTTACACGGAGTTGCGCGCAGTAAACTCCGACTTGGAAAATCTCAGAAACTCTGCAAAGGAACGAGCAAGAATGCTGGATTTATATCAATTCCAGCTAGATGAAATAAACGCCGCAAAGCTTGAAATTGGGGAGGATGAAACTCTTTTGGCGGAAAGGAACCGCCTTGCCAATGCCGAAAAATTATATACTTCAGCTTCCTTGATATACGAATCGCTAAGCGGCGGCGATAAAAATGGCGCATTGAACGCTTTAGGCGCAGCCATTCGTGAAGTTCGACAATCAGCCGCTTTAGATCCAGAACTGGAGCCTTGTCTGCAAAACTTGGAAACTGCTTTATATGCATTGGAGGAAGCGCAGTCTTTTATCCGCAACTATAGGGAAAATATAGAGTTCAATCCGGCAAGATTGGAAGTTGTTGATGAAAGGCTGAATCTCATTAAAAACCTAAAACGCAAATACGGCGACTCGATAGAAGAAATCCTAGCTTTTGCTGAAAACTTGGCATCGCAAATCCAGTTGGTAGAAAATAGTGAGGAACGGTTCGAAGAACTTGAAGTAAAGGTCCGCAACCTAGAAACTAAGCTTTCAGAAGCTTGCGAGAAGCTATCCGAGATCCGTAAAGCGGCGGCAAAAGATTTTTCTTCATTGGTCACGGGCATTCTTAAAGAACTCGCAATGCCAAACGCGTCATTCGAAGTCGCTATTGCTCCGACAGCTCCCGGTCCCGGAGGAGCAGACGACATTGAGTTCTTGATCAGCCCCAATCAAGGAGAACCGGTCAAGCCTTTGGCAAAAATAGCGTCAGGCGGGGAATTATCTCGCATTATGCTGGCTTTGAAATCAATAGTCGCCATTGAAGATCGCGTGCCCACAATTATCTTCGATGAAATAGACTCCGGTATCGGTGGCAGGACTGCTTTGGTCATTGGCGAAAAACTTGCAGAATTGGCCAGAAATGCTCAGGTTTTATGTGTGACCCATTTGCCTCAAATCGCCGGTAAAGCCTCCAACCAGATTACTGTCGAAAAAACTACAATCGACGGGCGAACGGTTATAAAAGCGCATACACTGTCTGTGGAAGACCGCATCAACGAAATTGCAAGGATGCTAGGTGGCGATACTACGTCTACTGCTGTGTTGACACACGCGAAAGAAATATTGAACTTGTAAACACCAAGCATTAAAAAAGGGTTTTTATGCATATTCACGGAACTGTAAGGCTGGATAAAAAAACCAAGAATCTTGCCAAGCGCATACGACAAGGAGAAATTGCGCTCATTGACCATCAGGATCTCGATACAACTTCTGCCGAAATGCTTCGGGACTGCGGTGTAGCCGCAGTTGTTAATGCCAGCAAGTCAATATCCGGAAAATACGCCAATGCTGGCCCGCGCATTTTATTGGATTCAAGAATATCTATTTTGGACGATGTTGGTCAAGAGGCTTTTAATGTCGTAAAAGAAGGCGAAAAGGTAGAAATCCGCGGAAACTATATTTATAAAAACGGCATTGTTATTGCTCAAGGCGAGCTTCTCACATCAGATAAAGTCAATGAACTTTTGGAAGCCGCTAGAGAGAACTTGAGCCGGGAATTGCTTAAGTTTGTCGAAAATACTCTTACATTTGTAGAGCGTGAAAAAGCTGACCTTTTAAGCTCGCACCAATACCCGGAATTGCGAACCAACTTCAACGGCCGGCACGCGCTTATAGTAGTGCGCGGGCCAGGTTTCAAAGAAGATCTCCAAATTGTGCGTGGTTATATACGTGACATACGCCCTGTCTTAATAGGGGTCGATGGAGGAGCAGATGCCCTTTTGGAGATGGGTTTTAAACCAAACATAATATTGGGCGATATGGACAGTGTTAGTGATGACGCACTCAGATGCGGCGCTGAACTGATAGTCCACGCTTATGCAAAAGACTCAAAAGCTCCAGGATTGGAGAGAGTGGCGAATCTTGGTCTTGAAGCAAAAGTTATTCCTCAAACTGGAACGAGCGAAGATCTGGCATTGCTTTTGGCTTATGAAAAAGGGGCCGAACTGATCGTAGCCGTGGGCGCGCATTCGTGCCTTGAAGATTTTCTCGACAAAGGCAGAGGAGGTATGTCCAGCACATTTTTGGTGCGCCTCAAAGTTGGTTCCAGGCTTGTAGATGCCAAGGGTGTCAGTCGTTTATACCGCATAAAACCCAGGAAACAAGAAATAATAATGCTTGTCGCCGCATTTGCCCTTCTTTTTTTGGTCGTGCTTTCTGTATCTCCAACGGCGAAGGACTTACTAGATAGCTTGCTGAATAATATTAGAGTATTGCTCCTGAAATTGCGTTTCTGGTTATGACTTGCCAAGCCTGTTTTTTTATCATTGATAAGCCTGGCTGGCATTTATCGAGGTTTTTAGAAACCCAATTTAACACCGCTAAAATCGCGATGATTTTAAACTTTTAAACACTTGATAGATTATAGATACCACGTCACAAGTTTGATAGCAGTCTTTGTTGCGCTGGCAGTGGGAATAATTATAGGCAGCGGACTTGTGGCTGGTCCTTCTGTCCAAAAACAGAATACTTTCATCCAAAAACAAATATCCCAAATAAAATCGAAAATAACCACACTCACACAAGAACTAAAAGCCAAAGAAGATACAATCCGGGCTTTGCAATCAGAATTAGCCCGAAATGAAGACCTAACACAATCGTTAATGTCTCTAGCTATAAGCGGGAAATTACAAGGAAAGACTGTTTCAATCATCCAAACAGGAGATTATAAAGATCCCCTCATACAAATACAAAATGTTCTGAGGATTGCCGGCGCGTCCACCGGCAGCATAACGACGGTCAGGCCGGATATATGGAAAACCATCTCTGCATCTCCAGAAAAAGATGCTAGTTCTGTGGCCGGGGAAATAGCTAAAGCAATATCGATAGCAGTTGCGTCTGCAGGCGGTAAGCAGTCCTTAAAACCATTGGAGAAAAAAGGTTATATATCTACCTCGGGTAAATACGACACTTACTGCAAGTTGGTGGTGATCGTTGGCGGATTAAAATCCGAATCACCGGAAAGGGATTTACTTGACATAGCGATTGTTAATAGCTTGCGAGTTCAAGGAGTCTCGGCGGTGGGCTGTGAACCTTCGTTCGCTAAAGTTTCGACAATTCCCAACTTTCAAAGGGAAAGGATTTCTACAGTTGATAATATCGACCGCTCTGCCGGGCAAATATCGCTTGTTTGCGCTTTGGCAGGCGAAAAAGGCGATTATGGTATACGCCCTACAGCCAGCAGGTATATGCCGAAGTCTATAGAGGCTTATCGAAATAAATGAACTCTGGCATTTCCGTTATTATTCCTGCTTTTAATGAAGAAACTTACATTGCAGCAACCATAAAATCCGCTAAATCTATTCACGGCGTTTCTGAAGTTATTGTGATAGACGATGGATCCACGGACAGGACTGCGGAAGTTGCCGAACTATCCGGCGCGTCTAAAGTCATTAGACAGCGCAATTTAGGCAAAGGAGCCGCCCTTAATGCTGGATATCGAGCATCGAAAGAAAATATCATATTGATGCTTGACGCCGACCTTGGTGAAACCGCGGAAAAAGCATCCGCGTTGCTGCCTCCAGTCACTAGTAAACAAGCAGATATGGCTATTGCCTCGTTCCCTTACCTCGGAAAAGGAGGAGGTATGGGTTTTGCCGTTCGCTTGTCTCGAAATACGATTTTAAGGCTAACGGGTCAGGAAATGCATTCCCCGCTATCAGGACAAAGGGCTTTACGCCGCGAAGTCTTGGATAAAATAGGCGGTTTTGCCCCGCGTTTTGCAGCTGAGACCGCATTGACTATCGACGCTCTTAGGGCAGGTTTTAAAATTATTGAAATCCCCTTAGATATGAAACACCGTCGAACAGGCAAGACTTTTGCGGGTTTTCTTCATAGGGGACGCCAGTTTTATGATATTTTGAAAGTTTCCCTAAATCGCAGCCTCCTACGCCAAAACTTTAAAGGCAATTACGTCCCAATTCGAGGATATTTGCCCTCAATCGCTTTGGCAATAATTTGGCTCGCGGCTGGTCCCATATTTGGCTTAGCCAATTCATTTACTCTTGCTTTAAGCATACTAGGCTTATCCATTGTAGGACTTTTGGATGATATTTGGGGCAATCGTAACGTTGGCGGATTTCGCGGCCATTTGGGAAAATTAATCAAGGAACGTATAATAACTACCGGATTTATTAAACTCTTTGCCGGCGGAGCAATCGCTCTCATTGCTGCATATGCCATTAATATCTCGGGCAAATTAACGATTTACTTTGTTGCTTTCGATGCTTTGCTAATTGCATTATTCACCAATGCAGTTAATTTGCTTGACTTACGGCCCGGCCGCGCCGTTTTTTTCTCGATGTCGATATTGGTGCTCCTGTCTTTATTAGATGGACGGACGGCATTGATAGCGCTTCCTGCAATAGCAATTTTTGCTTTTTTTGATTCCAAAGGCAAAATGATGCTTGGCGATTCAGGGTCTAATGCTTTAGGTGTGATGTTAGGCATACTTGTAGCTACAGGGCTCGGTTTGCTCTACAAGGCGGCAGTTTTAATTTTACTAATAGGTTTGCATATTTATAGCGAAAAGTGGTCAATCTCTGATACTATAGAGAAGAGTAGGGTGTTGAGGTGGATGGATCGACGCTTGGGAGTTAGATGAATGGGTCGAATCTCTATAGAAGAAGAAATATGTAAAGGGTGCGAGCTTTGCGTAAAATTTTGCCCGAAAGAACTAATACGCATGTCGAGTCGATTCAATAGTAAAGGATACTTGGTTTCCGAGTTTATAGAAGATTTTGATGAAAATGAGCAGCGTCTCTGCACCGGCTGCGGGATGTGTGCTAAAATTTGCCCGGACGTTGCTATAAAGGTTTGGCGATAATTAACTGAACTTTTTTTTCTCGTCATCATAGGGGTATTTAATGGTTGAACGTGTTTTAATGAAAGGCAATGAGGCCGTCTGCAGGGGCGCAGTTGCCGCTGGTTGCCAAGCATTTTTTGGATATCCCATCACCCCTCAAAACGAAATTCCGGAAATAATGTCTTGGCTTATGCCGGAAAATGGTGGGGTGTTTTTGCAAGCCGAAAGTGAAGTGGCGGCAATCAATATGGTTTATGGAGCCTCCTGTACTGGTGCAAGAGTTATGACTTCTTCATCGAGCCCCGGCATCAGTCTCAAACAGGAAGGAATCTCTTATCTCGCTGCATGCGAATTGCCTGCTGTAATTGTAAACGTGCAACCATTAGGCCCGGGTCTCGGAAATATCGCCCCGGCCCAATCGGATTATTTCCAAGCCGTCAAAGGAGGCGGACATGGAGACTATCACTGCTTAACGGTCGCGCCTTGGTCAGTAGAGGAATGTTTCGATTTGACCGCCAAAGCATTCGATTTGGCAGATAAATACCGTAACCCGGCAATGGTTTTGATGGACGGCATGTTGGGGCAGATGCTTGAGTCCATACCTGCCAACAAGACGGTTAAAAATACCCATTATCCAAAACCTTGGGCTTGCACAGGTTGCAAAGGCAGAATCCCTAACGTAATTAATTCACTCTATATGGTTCAGGAAGAATTAGAAGCGGTAAATCTTCGCATTCAAGTACGGTATAACCAAGCGGAGAGAAACGAGATTCAATATGCCGAATACCGCGCAGAAGATGCCGATTTAGTTTTGGTTGCCTATGGAACAGTAGCAAGGATTTGCAAGACGGCTGTTGACTTGGCCCGTGCGGAAGGCTACTCTGTTGGTTTGTTGAGGCCAATCAGCCTATTTCCATTTCCCAAACAGGTTCTGAGGGAACTCGCCCTGGATGATAAACTTTTCTTGACTGTCGAGATGAGTTTGGGTCAAATGGTTGAGGATGTCAGATTGGCGTGTTGCGGAATAGCCGATGTCCATTTTTATGGTCGCGCCGGTGGCGTGATCCCTGACCAGTTTCAAATTTTAGACCAAATCAAGCGGATTCTGCCCAAACCGGTCGGCGGCCGCTATGAACGCGCGGAGTTGGCAAAATGACGTCATCATCCCATTCCTCTTCGGAAAGTTTAGTGTTTTCTCGGCCGGAAAGCCTATCTAATAAACAGTTTACTTACTGTGCAGGTTGCACGCACGGCACAATCCACCGCATTATTGCAGAGGTTATTGACGAACTCAATATTCGCGAACAAACTGTGGGGGTTTGCCCAGTCGGATGCGCGGTTTTTATGTATGAGTTTATGAATATGGACATGATCGAAGCCGCCCACGGACGCGCCCCGGCAGTCGCTACCGGAATTAAAAGGGTGCGCCCAGAAACTGTGGTTTATACGTATCAAGGCGATGGAGACCTCGCCGCAATTGGTATCGCGGAAATTATTCACGCGGCAGCCCGCGGCGAAAACATAACAGTCATTTTCATAAACAACACTACCTACGGAATGACTGGCGGACAAATGGCTCCGACCACTTTGCTAGGCCAAAAATCAACAACTTGTCCCGAAGGCCGTTCCGTATCGGTTGAAGGTAACCCAATCAGAGTTAGTGAAATGCTTGCAGTATTGGATGGCCCAAGCTATGTAGTGCGCGTTGCTCCCGTTAACCCCGCCGGACTTAACAAAACAAAAGAATCTATTCGCAAGGCTTTCCAAAACCAATTAGACGGCAAAGGTTTTTCCTTTGTAGAAGTGCTGAGCACTTGCCCAACAAGATGGCATATGTCCGCCATTGACTCACTTAAACGGGTGGAAACAGAAATGGCTTCTTATTATCCTCCCGGTGTTTTTGTTGATAAAGGATAATTCTGTATAACTATGGCTAGTAATATTAAACAAACTGATATACTCATCAGCGGGACCGGAGGCCAGGGTATCCTCGTTATGGGACAGGTCTTGGCTTACTCCGCCACTTCAGAAAACCTGAATGTACTTTGGTTGCCCAGCTATGGTCCTGAAACGCGAGGCGGAACTTCGGATTGCAGTGTGATCATCTCTTCCGATGAAATAGGATCACCTGTGATTTGTAGCCCGGACGTGCTAGTTGCAATGCATCAAATTGCTATGGACAAATATATTCAAAAAATAAAGCAAGGTGGCTCGTTGATTTTCAATTCTTCTTTGGCTTCAAGTCCGCATTCTAGAGGGCTCCCGAAGGGAGTAAGTGTTTACGCAATACCTGCAAGTGAAATAGCGATTAGCCTTGGCGACGCTAGGGTGGCGAATTTGGTAATGCTCGGAGCGTTCCTAGGTGTAACAGAAATGGTTGGTTTGGAAACCGTTAAGCAGTCTCTGGAAAATATTCTTCCAGCACGGCATAAGCAACTTTTGCCTTTAAACCTAAAAGCTCTTGATGCAGGTTTTTCCGTTTTTAAGGTTTCTGTTTAATAAAGTTCGGATAATTTGCGATCCATTTTTGCACCGCTTTTTCCAATAGTTCCGCGCCACGCTGCATAGCTTCTTCTGAGGGCAGATTTTCGGGGTTGATTGTGAATGCTTCAGCAAGTCCAAGTTCGGCGATTTCATCCATTGATAGGTCTACTTGGCCAGCGAAAGCGATGACAGGCACACCGGCTTTATTGGCTCTTTTTACCACCCCGGATATGGCTTTGCCTAGTCCGGTTTGAAAATCCAGTTTTCCTTCTCCTGTAAGAACAAAGTTTGCCCCCGAAAGAGCGTTGTCGAAATCGCACGCATCCAAGACTACTTCAATGCCAGGTTTGAGTCGAACATCAAAAAAAACTTTCAGACCGGCGGCGATGCCTCCGGCAGCCCCAAGCCCGGGAATTCCTTCAAGCTCAATTTTATATTTGCTCCGAACGATATCAGCGAAGTTTCTTAGCCCTCGATCTAACCGTAGAGCATCCTCTTCTGATGCACCTTTCTGCGGGCCATATACGAAAGATGCTCCGTTTGGGCCGGTCAGGGGATTTGTTACGTCAGCAGCAATGGTAATTTCGACTTGCCGCATTTCAGCCGGCAAATGCCTGTCATCAACATCCGCAATCAGGTTTAAAGAACTGCCTGTCCCATCGAGTTCATTGCCTGATGAGTCTAGAAATCTTATGCCCAATGCCTGGAGCGCGCCAATTCCACCGTCGTTTGTGGCGCTTCCACCAATTCCAAGGATTATTCTCTTCGCACCCCTTTTAACAGCATCTGCAATTAACTGTCCTGTTCCAAAGGTTGAAGTAAGAAGAGGGTTAAGTTCGGATCCCTCAAGCAAGGCTAGCCCGGAAGCTTTTGCCATTTCGATGATCGCGGTTTTTTTGTCTTTGATGTAGTAGTAATATGCATTTACATTTCTACCGACAGGGTTTTTGACTGTGCAGGCAATTTTTTCTCCGCCCAAGCTGCTTGCTAGAACATCCGCCGTGCCATCTCCGCCATCAGCAATGGGGATCTCGATAATTTGGGCTGTAGGGACAATATTTCTTATGCCTTTTGAAATTGCAGAAGCCGCTTCGTTAGCGCTTAGGCTCCCCTTAAAAGCGTTTGGGGCTGAAACAATTTTCATTTCGTATTGAGGATGAAGCACGGAGGCATTCCTTTCGCCTCCGTGCAAACGTCTTAAACCAAAGCCCACGCTTTATTAAGTGTGCGCTTTGAGGCGGCAATTACGGTTTCACTACTTTCATTAAATGCGGCTATAGGCTTCACTTCGAAGCTCACAGGTTTGGGCCCATCTGTGTTCAAATAGCCTATATCGAATAAAACGCTAAGGAACTCTGCTAGTTCATCGACATCGTTTTCTCCGCCGGGAATCCCAAATCGCGGATGCTCGTCACCGTAAGCTGGATGAGAAGGATCGCGCATAACACAATTTCCAATGTGCACGTGCATTAGATGGTCTTTTGCCGCGGTTAAAGATTCTCTGGCCGATTCGCCAAGTAGCGGCAGATGGCTGAGGTCTAGCATCAATCCAAAATTGCTAACTTTTGATCGTACTTCATCCGCAATTGATACGGATTCCGTCGTTGGACCAACTACCGCATTCTTTCCAAAAGGAAGTCTGTCAAAAGTCTCTAACAAAATCGGCATATTACCCTTGCTTTTGGAGTATTCACAAAGCTCAACAATCGATTCAACCAGAAGTTTTTTTGCCGCATTTCGCTGAGCTTCCCCAGGATCCTTTCCGGCCAATACAGCGCAGCCCTTAGCTCCCATAAAGTAAGCTTCATCGATTGAAGCCTTGATTGCATCTATGGCTTTTCGTCGCTCTGCCTGGTCGTCCGGGTTAAGGCTGAGCTTTTGGGTAAGTAAAACCGGCTGCGCTCCATAAGCTATTTTCATTCCTGCAATGTTTAGAAGCTCTTTGGCTTGCTGCCTAATCTCCTCATCCTTGATATGGGTAATTTCTATGAGGGTGAAATAATCGTCATCTGCTATCGCTTTAATAGTTTCTAGTATAGGGCCTTCTCCGCGGATAGTGCTGGGATACGCCATAAAATGAATAATGCCCACGTCCATGTATCGATACATTGATTCGTTCATAATTTACCTCTTTCTTCAACACTTGATAGCTGCTGTGATTATCTCCTGTCGCAAAGACCGCTCGTCATGCTAATTAAGCTTGTTGTTCGTGTCAAGCAAAAGCACTTCAAGCATTAGAAATCAGTTCGCTTAATACTATGTTTGGACTTCCGAATAATTCATTTCCATCCTTAACTACACAAGTTTTAGATTTTTCGTCATATTCGACTGCGATACAGTTATCCACCATATCGTGGATAGATTCAATATGGGTGATTAAAATTATTTGCTGGAACCTGTTTTTCAGATTTTGTAGCAGATTAACTACATTTTCACGACGGCTCTCGTCTAATGAACCGAACACTTCGTCCAAAACAAGCAACGACAGAGGTTGCCCAGCTTTTTCCGATATCATCTCAGAAATAGCCAAACGCAATGAAAGGTTTACTACGTCGTCTTCTCCCCCTGATATTACCGGTTTCCTCTCGCCGTCATCAATTACAGTAGCTTGGTAGTTGTCGTCAATTTCGAGGGCGTTATAACGACCATTTGTAAGGTCGCTCAGTATTTCGCTGGCCTTAGCTTCCAAGTCAGGTCGCGCGCGTTGATTCAGATATGTGCGAAAATCGTCGAGGGTTTTTGCCAATACTTCAGCATATAGCCTCTTTTTTCTCAGTTCTTCTAGGACTGCTTTCTTGCGTTTATAATTTGTTTCCTGGCTTTGCGCTGCTTCCAATTCGGCTTTTGCTGTCCGAGCGTCACTTCGCTTTCTTTCGAGTTCGAGCTCCGCCTTGCGAAGTTCCTCTTGCGCATTTTCGAACTTTGCCTGGAGTTCCTCGAAGGTTTTAGGATCGAAATTGAGTTCCGATAGCTGTTTTTTGAGTTCTATAATTTGCTCGGCTAACCCTTGCATACGTGCTTTTTGAGATTCCAGTTCGCCTTCAACATTCGGCTTCCTCTGAACGGAACCCATTAGTTCCCTTGCGCGATCGCGTCCCGACCTCAATTCTTTGCCGCGTTGGATAATCTTTTCAAACCTTTCTTGGTCAAAACCCGTTGGTATCTTCTGCAATTGTTCTCGCCGAGATTTCAAGGTTTGTCGCTTTTTTGCAAGTTCATTTTGGATTTCCTCTATTTGCCTGACTTCTGAGTCAAAAATGATTTTCTTTTCACTTTGGCTGCGAAGCTTTTCATTAAGTTCCGCTCGTTTCAGAGCGATTTGTCGATTAGTGGTTTCCAAATCTTCTTGCGAAACTTTTACCGCCTTATAAATATCTTCCAACCTGCCGTCTATTTGTCTTATCTGTTCATCGAATCCGGCTAAAACGATCGGAAGTTCATCGTGTAAAGGTCGTTCACAAGTAGGGCATTTGCCTTCTTTTCCGGCAGCTTCTATTTGCTTGCGCTTGGATCTGAACTCTTCTTTTCTTCTTTTACACTCTTCAGCTTCAGCTTCCAAACTCTTTAACTTGGCGGTTTTTTCATCGCGGATCCTTAGGGCTTCAGCTTCAAACCTTTCTATTTCGGCATTCGTTTTAGAGACAGCATCGGAATACTCTGCAAGTTTTTCTTTAGCATCAGCGCTTTCAGCGAGTTTGGCTATTAGCCGCTTTTCATCGTTTTCAAGCGCGTTTATTTCTCCTATTATTTTTTGGCGTTCGCTCTCATATTTCTGCAGTTCAGCCAATCGCGAATGTTCTTCTTGTAATGCTTCGAACTCCTTAACTATTGGTTCAAGATCTTTCAGTTCCGCTTCTTCAGAATAATTCTTTTTTAAATCTTTCTCGAGTTCAGAAATCCTATTTTGAATAAAATCCTGTTCCTGTTTAGCTCGTTTCCCTTTTTCGACTATGGCATCGTATGCCTGCTTTTTTGCTAAGCCTGATTCGATTTCAGGTTTGAGTCTTTCAAAAGCCAATTTTTTGTTAACAGCATCACTCTCGGCTTCTTTTACGCGTTCTTCGGCATCGGCCAATTTAATTTGAGATATTGATTTCGCTTGCTGAATCTCATCCCAGTCTCCAAGGCCTTTTTCGAGACCTTCGATTTCTCTGGAATAACCCAATTTATCTGAATTAGCTGCTTCCCGTGCCTTGGCAACACGTTCATATCCGAGCATACGGCTTATGGCGGTTGCTCTCTGCCTTCCATCCATATTAGCCATGAAAGAAAGCTGCTTTTGCTGCGTAAAAAAGCTATTGAAAAAAGCTTGATAGTCCATATGCAGCAGCGCCTTGATGCCTTCGGTGACTTCTGACACTCCGTCTTTTACTACCGAACCATCAATTGCAAGTGTCGCCCTATCCAAAGTTCTAACAACTGTATATGTTTGGTTGGCAAATTCGAAACAAAGCTCAACACAAACCTCTTTCTTGCCTGCGGCGGCTCTCCTTCTTATTGTGTCTTTTGTTCCTCGAACAGCCACTGGGCCGTAAAGCGCCCAAGCTATCGCTTCTAGGATCGTGGTTTTGCCTGAGCCGTTTGGTCCAAGTATCGCTGTTAAACCGTCTGGGAACTCAATACAGGTATCCCCGTGTTGCCGGAAATCTTTGAGTTTGACTGACAAAAGCTTCATATTCTAAATGGCGTTCTCCTCGGCTGCTATGTTGACCAAATATTCCACGCCCGCATTGGTTAGTTCTTTCCGATCGATGCCTTGCTGAAGCTCACAGGCTGCAACAAAGTCTCGCCATTCATCCTCGAGAGATTTGCCAAGCCCAGTTACCTCTGTTCCGTCGGGTCTTTTCGAGTGTTCCGGCTGTCTTAATTGAAGTTCAAAATGCAGCAACTCGGATTTTATTCTTCGAATCATTGCGTAATCAAGATCAGATCGCATAGCCCTTGGAAAGTTCATAACCACTAGGCGAACAATATTTCTTCCAGAATCGCCCATTAGCCCCTCGACAGAGTCTAAAATAGCTTTGTTCACTTCAAAAGAACTCAAACCCTCTGCGTCCAAAGGCCGAAGATCAACAACATTTTGTGTTTGTAAAGTGTGGAAATCCGTCATTTGTCGAGTTTGAATGTCATACTCGATAAACCCCTTTTGTTTGCCAGCCTCTTCCCAAATGTTGAAGCTTGTATACTCGGTTGAACCCGAGTAGTAAGCATTGTCCGCTATTTTGTAAAACGAATGATAATGGCCAAACGCAGCATAATCCCACTCTTCCAGATTTACATCTGATCTTTTCATTATAAACGGGTCGTAAGTGCCCATTTTCAATCCTTCAATCGCTCCGTGAACCATCAAGATGTTATATTTTGCATCACTTTGAGGCTTAATTATATACTCATTTATCTTCTGAACCGCCCTGTGAGACAAACAGGATACTGAAACATCGAGGTTATCCAACCTGAATATTTCAAACTCTTTATGCGATACCAATACGAACGGAATGTTGGTTAAAAGATCCAATATGCAACCTGTATCTGCTGAACGCGGGGAATCGTGGTTGCCCCCTATGATAACAACTGGCGCGCTACTGGATTTTCGCAATTCGATGAACGCCTTGAAAGTTTGTTGTATGATTAAGTTGCTAGGTCGAACTGTGTGAAAGAGGTCGCCGGAGATCAATATTAAATCCGGCTCTATTTTTACGATTTTATTCAATGCTTCGCGAAACGCATTGAAGACATCAGCTTCCCGCCAGTTAAGCCCTTGTGAAGTGATTTTGTTATAGGCCCTGTATCCAAGATGGACGTCCGACAAATGCGCGATTCTCATATTTTGCCTCAATATGCGAACGGATCATCCGGATCAGGACTGATTGGCTGTTCAAAGGTTATTTTATCTTCGTCCAAACTGCAAGCTCTGGCATTTGGCTTTTTTCTTATGCAACTTTCAAAATAAGCCAAAACATTTCCATTTGGCCTTTTTTGAAGGGTAATATTCATGGCTCGAATAATTTCGTCTGGATCGTTGCACTCCGCGACGATATCCTTTACCGCAAGCCTATCGATATCATCATCTAAGTTTTTCAAGTTTCTCCAAACTGCATCGCCCAGTGGAAGATCTTCTTCCGGAGGGAACATTTTTATCCCATCTGGCCCTCGCAGGATGTTTGGCCTGGGGAATTTGACGAATATCGGTTGAGTGAAATGAGGATGCCGAACCATCAGCTGGCCTTTTGAGAGAGTCGCCAGTTTCTCTTTAGTTGCGGATGTAAGCACCTGATAGCCGGGTGTTGAGAGTTCATCCATATCCATTCTGCCGTAAATGCAAGTCGCGCTATTACCGACCACACGCTTGTGCACTTGCGAGCGAAACTGCTGTGCCGAAAAAAGCACCAGCCCCAAATATCTACCTCTTTCCGATATATCGAGCAAAGTCTGCTTCAAGTAAGTTTCGTGCCCATCCGATGGGGCATACTTATTCAACTCGTCAACTACCACCACGACGTGTTCCACACCCAAATTTTTCTTCTCTAGCCTTTCTCTTAGTTCGTGAACGACCCTCGTGAATACCAAATCCTGCGCTTGCGGGTCGAGATTGGCAACGTCGATGACGTAAATGGTTCGATCCTTGAAATCGCCCCACGGTAAATCTTGCACACAGTCATCGCTGCTGATTAGCCCTTTATATCTCGTGGTTAGGTTGCTCAATCTGTTGTAGATTTTTCTGATTGTTGCGTAGTTGTGAGTCTGCCATGTCTGTTGGTTGTTTTTTTCCATCCATTCGAGGACGGCATCAAACCAACGCTGCAAATCGGCAAAATCGCGGACTACCATCGGATCGAGTTCTTCGCTAATTTTCGACTCTTGGTCTATAACTCTTTGTCGAATGAACTGGATCAACGCATCGGCTTTTGCATCCACATCATCTCGGTTCAGCAGGACTTCTGTGAACTTCATAACTTCATTCAGTCCCCACGATAGTGGATAGACGTTGGAACGCAGCTTCTCGTTGCTCCTAAGAGTGTTCAAATTGACTCTATCAGGTTTGTAAGGAGCATAATACTCTACTTTTTTGAATGGTTCGCACGGAATTTTCATCCTGGCAAAACGAGCTTTATCTTCGTCGTTCAGGTTTGCGATGCCGTGCATTTCGTAAAGGGATTTAAACTCACAGTCTTCATCTGCATTTGCGGGAAGGTCTAAAAACAGCATATCAGGTCCCTTTACGTTGAAGCAAACCACTGCTACTGGCTTATCGAAATGGGCAAAAATGCTTGACAATATAAACTCTATCGCGCTCGTTTTTGTGGCAAGCCCCGATACGCCTGTGCAGTTCAAGTGCGCGGCTTCCGGACCAAGTAAAAAGTCTGCATCTAAATAAACCGGCGAGAGTTCCTCTCCATTTTGGTAAAGACCAATCGGAATGCCCGATTTCTCCCGGTATTCGTCCATTCGAAGCGCTGTGCAAACCCGCTCGTCATCGGAAAGATATACCGGACCAACCGACACTGGCTTTAAAGGTTCCTCAGGTTCAACCCTCAACACTGCCGCTCGGTATAGACGTATTTCGGGGCGCTCAGTGGCTGCTTCCGCGGATGGGTCGCCTTCGGATCCTATATAATCATGCAAAGGTGTTTCAAGGTCAGTATAACCCCATCCCTCTACAACAATGCCATAAGCAGTCCTTGTTCCTGTCTCGCTATATTTATCTTCAGCAACGGTATATACCAGCGTCCCAATGCCGACCTTCGAATCCTCGGACGTCCAGAAATAGAAATCATACGCAGTATTCGGCCTCTCTTTCGTTGCGGCAATCCTGCCTATAGACTTCCCTGCGATGTCCTGTGCCATTTTATTAAGCCTTTCAATTCCGAAAATATATATATTCATACTCCTGCCATAGCCGATTGGATTGCGATTCGGCTAGGCGCAATTGCCCTGAGATATTGTTCGCAGTCGCGAATTGGATAAAGCAATCTGTCCCATCGTCCATCCGGCAGTGACAATGGCTGGCGCTCAGCCAATACCCAACTCGAGATTTCGTCAACAGCTTCCAATGCACCCGGGTAGTCTGCGATTTCAATCCGCACTAAACCAAAGAATACATTTCGGCCTTCATTCGGGCGCAATCGCAAATACCAAGTAAGTGGAGGGTTCCCGCCTCTGCGTTTAACCTTGAAGACGCTGCTTCGCTCTCCTTGCTTCAAGTTCATTATGCGCATCTGGTCTTCGCTTCGAAAATATGTCGTCTGATGGCTTTTTATAAGTCCTACGATATTTTGCCGGCGCTCTGCCTCAAATGTTAGCGACCCATCAACAAGCAGTGTTTTATTGGAAATTGCGGAATACTTTTCATCCCATTTCCTGATTAAAATTTGTTCGAGTTGTTCTCGATCGTGGTTAATTTGGGCGCGGCATTTTTGTAGCATTATAAATGGATTCGGATCGACTTCGAAGTTTTCTTCAGGCCTAGTATTGTCCCTTACCGAAATTATTCCGATGTCTAAAGGCGTTTTGCTCGCATCAAAAACACCGTAAGGCACATAGATCCCCTCGCGTGTTTCAGATTGCCAAGTAACCATTCGCTTCTCTTGATTGCGCTCACGAACAACAGCCGCTATGAAGGCGTAAAGCAACGGAGCCGTCCCTTTATATCCGATTAGATGTATTCGCTCTATTCCATCCAAAAAATGTGTGAATCCGGAAGCAGTGGAATGATAAATCTCATAAGCCCGCATTTTGCCGTCTGACTCTATTATTTCACTGAGTTCTGAAGCGTCGACCGGTTGGGCTTGAGATGGCGCCTCATCTTCGGCGCTCAAATCTGAAGCGCTGACAATATGAAAATCTTCCCTTTCGTCGGAGTTCCTGAGATATGAAGCGAAGTTGCGAAGTAACACTTCAAAACCTTTGTTTGCACCCTCATTTTGTATTGAATACTATCACGCAATGACAACGGAGTCAATTCAAAGGATGATTTTCTTGCGTAGTGATTAATCTAATTTGCCGCCATAAGAAACGAATCACGGCAAGTTATTGTTGACCATGACGTCAAGTGTTGTAGGTAAAACTAGGTGTTCGAAAGTGTCCGGCTCGGAAGGCCCTTCCATTATTATGCGAACGCTCTCTCTTCCAATTTTGTCTAAGGGCTGAACAACGCGGACCGTTGCGCCGGCGCGTTGAATGTTTTTCGGTAAATCGTCAAAACACGCGAAGGCTGCCTTTCTAGGATCCCAACCTGCTTGCAAAATAGCTTCGTATGCTCCCAAAAGCACATCGCTATTTATTGCGAAGAATGCTGTCGACGTCTGTTTCTGAGGTAGCCATTCCTCAATAATGCCACTGGCGCCACCAGGTACCTCACCCTGCGGGTATTTTGAAATCGTCACAGTTACGCTATTCAATCGCAAGATCCTTACCGCGTTGTGCACTCCCATCAATCTGTCAGTGTCTGTCGAACAAGCCGGAGGATAAGTTATATAAACGAGCCTATCGTATCCTAGTTCTTGCAGTTTCGCTACCGCATCGTAAGCTCCTTGATAATTGTTGGAGACAACATAATGGGTATTGAGCCTTGGCATATAACGATCTATCAATACTAACGGCATTCCTGAGTTGATTACCTTTTCATAAGCGGCAAGATTTTTCTTTTCGTGCAAAGCAAAAGCTATAATCCCATCTACACCCTGCGCCATAAGATCTTCAAGGTTTCGTTTTTCCGTTTCCAAATCATCATTGTCCAGACGCAGCACCAAGACACCGCCTCGCTCGCGAGACTCGTTTTCTATCCCTGTCAATAAAGGAGCAATCACCTCATAGCTTAAGCTGCCATCAACGGGGTTTGCCAAATGTAAATGTGGCAAAACCACGCCTATCACCGCGCAGGGGACCCGTTTTTGTGTTACAAAGGTTCGCCTTCCTTGTTTTCTAGATAAAAGTCCTTCGTGGACAAGCGACGCTATCGCTTCTCGAACCGTGTTATGGCATACGCCAAAACGTTGTTTGAGTTCATTCTGGGAGGGTATCGGTTCGCCAGTTTTAAACTCTCCACTGATGATCGCTTCACGCAAGGCATCCTTTATTAACTTGTGCTTCGCTCCGCGCTCTCGTCGAGTTTGAACTTGTTCCGGTGTTTTTTGCTCCGTCATAGAAAACATCCTACAAAAATGATAACTCGCAACCATAATAGTATCGGATATTCTATTTGTCAATTTTATCCTGAATAAGTTGCGTTTCCAAAATGCAGATTACAAAAGAAAAATACGCGATTCGAAAAACATATTGAATAAGTTATTATGGATTCCATAATGTATCAAAAACGTTGAATTTACAATATTTTGTGCCTAGCAATGGCAATATTGAGTGTGAAATGATGAAAATTGAAACCGTAAAGTGTGTGATTTAGACAGATTTTATTAAATTTTTTAAAAATAAGTCTTGACAGGCAGTAAGTCATGTGGTATTAATAAATCAGATATTCAATATGTGGGTTTGAGTTGGAGAAAATCAAATGAAAAGGGCTAAGGTCTTGGGTTTCACTCTGATTGAATTGCTGGTGGTCATCGCCATTATAGCGATCCTCGCGGCAATTCTTTTCCCCGTTCTTTCAAGAGCAAGGGAAACCGCCCGCATGGTCCATTGTGCCAATAATATGCGCCAAATTGGTAAAGCGGTAGTCATGTATGCTGACGATAACAATGGGAGATTCCCTCCCGGCCGTTTCGATGCAGCAGGAAGGCGCAACTGGAAAAGTGCCATAGTTGAAGGCGGTTACCTTAAGAGCAAAACTATTTTGATGTGCCCACAGAATAGGGTCCTACGTTCTCCTAAAGCCGTCGATAGAGTAGATGAAACACGAAAATATCCAAGATCTTATGCTTATAACGGCCTTCTATTTCACGAAAACACAGAGGGTGGGACTAAAATGTCCTCAATAATCAGCCCCACAAAGACCATTTATATACTCGAGTCAAGAGGAGCCTGGCCCGACTGCGGACCTTGGGTTATTGAATGGTCTTACACTGAAAATGGCCAATCTATGCCCGGAATGGGTTACTTCCAAATACATCATAACCAGCGAATGAACCTATTGTTCTGCGACCTTCATATTTCCTCCAAAACAGTGGCCCAGACCTATTCTCCTAACCAGCTTTGGGGAGCGGACACTGCGCGAGCATTATACAAATCAAATGGGTGGAGCGATGCTAGCTTGAAAAACGTTTGGGTTTTTCAAGAGCAATACGATAACGCGGTAAAAAATTTACCTCAAGAATACAGGTAGCGCTTAAAGCGTTCCCTTTTATAAAGAATCACGAGTTAGTGGCCGGATGAACTTCTACATCGTGATCGAAACCTAAATAATCTAAAGAAAGGGGTATTTGAAAGGTGAAAGTATTTATTTTCACAATGGTAAGCGTATTTTTGCTAGCCGCGCTTACTACCGCGCCGGTATTGTCCGCAGACTGTTACTGGATTGGAACCGACGGACAAGACTTCATGGATTCTAGCAAGTGGAACCCGCAAATCCCCACTGTAGGGGATAGGATGTTGATTGCTAACGGCATATCGAATAATCCCGGCGGTCCGGTGTTTGATTACACTCTCGCACCTTGGACTGTTGGCGACGCGACCAGTGGAAACAATGTGTTGGGCAACAGTGTTTCGGGCGGCAAATTTACAATGCAGAATGGCAATTTGACCTTTATAAAAGAAATTCGCTGCGGCCTGAACAGATACTTCGATTTCATAGTTAACGGAGGCACTTTAGTCCACGGCGCTCCCGGAGGTTTAGCAGAGTTCAGGATAGGCCAACAATCAAGCGGAGACGGAACCCTCACAGTTAACGGCGGGCTTTTTGAGAGATATGGTTCACTTCTAGTAGCTGTTGGCAATGGCGCCAAAGGCGCAGTAGTTATTAACGGTGGGACCCTCCTGCATGCAGATAATACCACATATACAAATGTTGGCCATGGTGCTAACTCTACCGCTACATTCAGCATTAACGGCGGACTCTTTGACAATAAAGGTTCGCTGACAGTTGGGGCGGCCTCCGGTTCGAAAGGCACCGTGACGATCAATAACGGCAATTTGGAACAAGCAGGGCCGATTGTCCTTGGATATGCCGATTCTTCGGAGGGAACACTTATAGTCAACGGTGGGACCCTCTTCCAAGCAGGTTATACATACATAAATGTCGGTCAAGGCGCCAATTCTAAGGGATGGTTTTACCTTAACGACGGGACTTTTGACACCACTAGTTACATTACGATTGCCGCCGGAGCTGGCAGTGAAGGCCGGGTTTTCCTCAATGGCGGAGAAATTACCGACCCTTGGACCATCACCGTAGGAAATGCCGGAAACGCTTATTGGACACAGACCGGAGGGACTGTTAACCATCCAAGAGCCTCTATGTTTATTGGCGGTGCCGATGGTACAGATGCCGGTGTCACGTATTTTGATATAAGCAACGGTAGCATAATCGGTAATTCCACGTACTTTGGGCCCGGGATGAACTGGGCGGGCACTACTGCCACTGCGTTGGGACGCGCAATTGCAAACATTAGCGGCGGGCTAATAGAATGCACTACTGGCAATTGGCTTCAGGTCGGAGGAAGAAAGGGCAACGGCAACGGAACTGCAATCGTCACCCAAACGGGCGGAAACGTAAAAGCAGGAAAGCTTGAATTCTGGTGGGGTTGGTGGAAGCTTCAGGGCGGATCCTTATACGGAACTGATGACGTGATTTACACGCTCAATTTCCGTGATCGATGCTCTATGGACTTTGCCGGCGGCACATTATACTCTAAGTATGACCAGACCGATTTCATAATGCTGTGGATCAAAGGCTCTACCAGCACCAACGGATATTATGAGCCAACCGATCCTTATAAAATCCCTGTTGGTAAGAAAATGTACACAAGCTTGCCAGGCAAAAGGGTCCTATACGTCTACGGGCCTAATCAGGCCCCCGACTATCCAGGGCAAGATTTCATGAAGGTTTGGGCTGGTGATCCAGCGGTTCTCGTGAACAATGATGACCTCTTCACTACAAGCCCTACGGTTAACCTCAAGTTCAATCCTATTTCTGGCGATCCGTCTAAAGCTGTATTCCAGGTCCGCATATCTGAGGACGGGAATTTCGACACCGAGCCCTGGCTGATTTACTCGCCAACTATGACTTACACTTTTTCCGATACCACTCCGGGAATGAAGACAATCTGCGTTCAATTTATGGACGAAGACGGCAATATTTCGCCGACTTCGGATGGTGTCATCGGGCCTACTACATTTTATTATGATGAGATAGGCTTGTTTGATAGCAACGCCACTACCACAACAATTAGTGAAGCAAAACAGATGATTCCTGAACCGGATTTGTTTACCTGCAATACCAAGATCACCATTCCCAAAGCTAAGGTTGTTTTCAAGAACTACAACGACAGCTTCTTCTATATCGAAGATCCAGAGACGCCAATAGGCATCAAAGTAAAGCCGAGCACATATCCTCCGGTAGACTTCCCGACCGAATATGGGGAAGTTGCTGTCCAAGGTTGCGTCGGAATGCTGGATGGAGAGAAGGTAATCTTTGATGCAATAGTTGCTATCGGCAATCAGACGGAAAGATCTTCTACATTCATGGTCCTTGATGATGTTGGCGGCGGCGACTTCTACTACGACAGCAATACTTTGGCCGGACAGAAGGGTGTCAATAATGGTGTTGGTCTAAACAACATCGGCGCTCTCATCAAGGTTACCGGGATTGTTAAAAGTGTCAATACCCCCAGCTTTATAATAAACGATGGCTCCATCGATGTGGAATGCATGGTTAAGCCGGGACTCACTGTTGATTCCAGTTTGGAAGGAAAATACGTCACAGTGACCGGAGTCAGCTCTACCAAAGAGGATGGCGTAGGCGGATTAGATCGTCTCGTCTTGATAGAGAACCTTTATGACATCGTAACCGTGCCACAACCATAATTCCCCCCCAATCAAAGGTATTTCTTCTCCGCTCAGGCCGCCCCTTTCGGGAGGGGCGGCCATTCCTTTCCAAGTTCTTGAACTCGAACCTTTTCTCCAATACGCTTGAATCTGTACGATACAAGTGAATGAAAGACATTTTATCTAAAGCTCATTCCAGTCAACTCCGTGAAAGTTATATTCATTAATTGAGGGGAATTCCAAAATGAAATTTATGCATTTCAAATTTAAAAACAAATAATGACAGTAAAAACAAATGTAGATAGTATTTATAGTAGCAATAATACTTAATGCCGGTTGCAACCAGCCTAAAAAGATTTCTAGTTGGATTTTTCTAACTCAATGCATTTCGAAATAAGATCATTGACTACCGGCGGCAATGTTGATTGGCACTAACAGGCTCGCATTTTTAAAGGCCAATGCAAATTAAACGCTCTAGAAAATAAATCAGGTTTCAAGAACATTTTTCTATCACATTGCTTTGAATTGAATTAAAGGTTCAAATGGGAAACCTAGAAGATAGTGCAGTATGGCTTGGCTTGTGATTTAGAGAAGGAAAAGAATAAAACAAAATGAAATATGCCGCCATTTTATTTGGAATACTTTGTGTATATATTTCAAACCCACTTCTAGCTTGGCATTGGACAACTGACTTCACAACTAATCCGTCGCCTGTTTTATTGTCGGGTGATGCAGCTTATGTGACAAAACACAATTCTCGTTGTTGTAAACTTACAAATGCGACAACAGGCAGCACAAGCTGGTTTTTAGTAAATCAGCCAAATGTTTCAACTGCGCGAGAAGAGTGGATTGACATGCATTGCACGCAAACAATTTGTGACACTTTAGGGAACGCAGGACGGGCATCAGTTTCAATTATGGACTATAAACAAGCACCGATTTGTAAAATGCTCCTAAGGGAGCGAAATATCCAGAGCAAGGCTTGAGGGTGGCTTGGAGCGCTTCAGAAGACTTCGTAAAAGTATACGCAGACGGCGTTTTAATGGCTCAAGCGACTTTTGATCCTGTTACTGGCGACCAGTTCAAAATCTGCCGTGTTACTTGGTGGAGACATAATAACAACATAAGAGTCCGTTCTTATACTGGTGTAACACGAATTGAATAGCAAATTGCTTTGGATCCTCAACCGAACTGGAAGTTTTGCTGGGGTGCGACAACTGGAAATGTCAATCCCAACTGGGCATTTCACGCTATAGACAATATAGAAATAACAACCGGCTCAAGCCCTGGCATTCCGACAAATCCCAATACGATAACAATTAACCCTAATATGTCGTGGACTTGGCAGCCTCCCACTGACTACGAGACTGGCCTAGTGAAATGTGTCTACGCCATAGGAAATGGCTATGGCATCATTGCCACAGGCGAAAGCACCGTCAATAGTTGTACATATACGGTTCCAACCCCTTGTTATGCATATAATGCATCTATGTATGCTACTGGCTTGGGTATTGGCGGGGCTTGGATGCAAACATCTTACTGGGATTGGGGTTCCGGAACGCTTTTCGATAATCAACCACCGATTTTCTCATCGCCTCCTAGTGATGAAGGACAATGGAAGACGAACACATCGCTTAAGTTTACTTGGACAGCTCCTTCAGAGCCGTGTGGCAGCGGGCTAAAGCAATATTATTTGCAGGTCCATAGAACGGATATACCTTGGGGCAGGATGGGTTAAAATCCTGCCCTTTCTATCAAGAAAAACAAGTTACTTTTCAATCGTGCCCAAGTCTTAAATATACTCGTTTAATATATTTTCGATTAGCTCTTGGCGGCCGCTCTTAATTGCAGGCTCACCGTGCTCCAAAGTATAAGCTTCCATCTCGTCAAACCCGGCTGTTCCTGATTCGATTTTCTTGCCGAGTTCGCTGTCCCATTCCGAATATCGCTCCGCTATTATTTTATCCAGCCAACCATCTTCAATTATTCGAGCTGCGATTTTAAGGCCTCTCGCAAAAGCATCCATCGCGCCAATGTGAGCGTGGAACAAGTCTTCCAAATCTATGGACTGCCGCCGAACCTTCGCGTCGAAGTTAAGTCCTCCCGTCGTGAAGCCGCCCGCCTTCAAAATTATATACATAGCTAAAGTTGTGTCGTATAAATCGGTAGGGAATTGGTCGGTATCCCATCCAAGCAGCAAATCGCCCCTATTTGCGTCCACAGACCCCAGAATGCCGTTTGCCGCGCAAAACGCCAGCTCGTGGTGAAACGTATGGCCTGCAAGTGTTGAATGGTTGGCTTCAACATTTATTTTGAAATCATCCGCCAACCCGTTCTTTAGAAGGAATCCGTAAACACTAGCGGAATCGAAGTCATACTGATGTTTCGTAGGCTCTTTCGGTTTAGGTTCTATGTAAAGCTGGCCGTCGAAACCAATTTTCTTCTTGTATTCGACAGCCATCCTGAGAAAAGCCGCCATATGATCCAATTCACGGCCCATATCTGTATTTAGCAACGTCTCATAACCTTCGCGTCCCCCCCAAAACACGTATCCGGCTCCGTTTAGCCTCTTAGTTATTTCCATCGCTTTCTTAACCTGGCTTGCTGCATAGGCAAAAACCGCCGGAGATGGGTTGGTAGACGCTCCCGCCATAAATCTGCGATGAGAAAAAGCATTTGTCGTGCCCCAAAGAAGTTTTACGCCGGTATCCGCTTGTAGCTTCTCGGCTAGGTCGACTATTCTATCCAGCCTCTTGTTGGTTTCCGCTAGATTGTCAGCTTCCGGCGCTATATCTCGGTCGTGGAAACACCAGAAACGCACTCCCAGCTTGGTGAAAAACTCAAAAGCGGCTTCTAATGTCATTTCCGCAACCTTCATCGGGTCGTCGGAAGCATCCCAAGGTCGAATCATTGTTCCCGGCCCGAATGGATCACTGCCGGTCGACTTAAAAGTGTGCCAGTAACAGACTGCAAACCTTAAGTGGTCCTCCATAGTCTTGCCAAAGACTTTTTCAGAAGGGTTATAGTGCTTGAAACTCAGCGGATTTTTAGAATCCGGTCCTTCATATTCAATTTTTTGGATGTTTGGAAAGTATTGCATCGCTGGATAACCGTCCTTAATTACTTTATTTGCACTCTATTTCCGCGAATATGCGCCCATTCCCTCCAAATGCTTGATTATAAAAATCAATTCAAAAGCAATATTTAACTGAAGGTATTTGTGTTACTAAAAATTAATTTATCGTGGACTGAACTTTTGGGAGCTATCATTTATGGAATTATTGCATAAACCCGATTTTGAAGAAGCCAAACGATATTGGAGAGCATTTTGGGAAGGCAGTATAATTGACCGTCCTTGTTGCCGAGTAACTGCACCTAAAGACGGTATCGAGATTCCGGCCTATCCCCCAAGTTTTCATTATAATATCGATCCTTCTGAATATCGAAACATAGCTGAACAATTCGACCGTTTTGCCTCATCAATATATTGGGCTGGAGAAGCCGTTCCCGTCTTCGGTCCCAACTTTGGTCCGGATATTTTCGCAGCTTTTTACGGCGCAGAGTTGGATTTCTCCGAATCGAGCCCAGAAACAAGCTGGGCTGTTCCATTCATCGATGATTGGTCAAACGTTAAAGGACTTTTTGATAAACCTGGGGGTAAATGGTGGGAACGAACTTTGAAATTTTACGCCGAAATGGCCGATGTAGCACAAGGACGATTCATTGGCTGCATGCCAGACTTGCACGGAAATCTCGATGGCTTGGCAGCCATTCGCGGTCCACAAAAGCTTTGTGAAGACTTGCTGGATTTCCCCGAGCAAATTGACATCGCAATGTTGGAAATACGTAAGGGATATGCCCCTGTTTATGACGAGATTTACAGAGTTGGCAAGATGGAGTCTGGCACAAGTTGTTGGCTCCCGTATTATAGCGAAAAACGCTTCTGTGTTCTTCAATGCGATTTCATAACTATGATAAGCCCGGCGCACCTTCGTCGATGGGTGATACCCGCTCTAACAGAAGAAGCCTCTTATTTAGATCATTCCGTTTTCCACTACGACGGTCCGGGCGCTCTTGTCCATCTCGAAGATATATTGTCAATAAAGGAAATCCATAGCATACAATGGACGCCCGGAGACGGCCAGCCTCCTCTCATAGAGTGGATAGACTTGTTGAAACGCATTCAAACGGCAGGAAAAGGCCTCTACATTTCCGCCACTCCTGAAGAGGTTAAAGTTTTCCATAAGGAACTCAAGCCTGAGGGTGTGTTCTATAACGTTGGGGCTAACTCGCAAAAAGAAGCGGACGAATTGCTTAAGTGGCTTAAGGACAATACATGATTTCCAGCGAAACTTACAAAAGGACCGCTCACGCAGCCTGAGCGGCCCCTACTGGCGTCTCGATTTGCGCGCACATCCGTTCTTCCATTGCGGGAGCTATTGCCCCAGCGATCATAGAGAGCAGGGTGTCCCTCAAACCGAGATGGATTAATTCTTGTGTGAATAAAAGATCGAGAACGCCAAGGCATTTGCTCCTGTGAACCAAAGGGACGCATACAACATATCCTTGTACTCTTGCGGCTAGTCGCCAAGGCACAAAATCAACTTCGGTAAGAGCTTCTTTGACCACGATGATTCGCTGTTCTCTGAAGGCCAAGGCAGTTTTGCTCGTGTGAAAACCGCTTCTCGCCTCGCTGATTAAAGGGTATTCAGAACCAACTTCTGGCACGATTCCACGATTGCCGCTAGCCGCAACAAGTTTTACGCTGTTTTCTCCCTTCGCTAAGAATATTGCGGCTAATTCTACTCCGAGTGTTTCAGTTAATGATTTAACAACTGCTTGAGCAGCTTCCTGTACGTTTTTGGTCCCAACTACTGCTGAAGAGACTGCGTGTACGGCTTGCAACTCAATAGTCCTGTAAAAAGATGAGCGATATGCGTTAGCGGCATCGACCCCGAACGCGCATAGTAGATATACAGCAGCTATGTTTGCGATTAAAGCCGGTGCAATCCAGATAAAACTCCCTTCTCGCGCGACACTTGCCTGTAAGAAACCGGAAATAGCCATTGCAGCAAGCCAGTATGGAAAAGCCTGCGCCAGGCCGCTCTCTTTTTCAGCTTTTCTCCAAAAACCAACCACTGCTAAAACAAACGCAAAACAAGAAGCGAAAAGTCCAGCGACATGGAACGAATGCAACGCAGATCTCCAGCGCATCTCCCATTGTTCTGCGTCCGACGTGGTATAAGCTGCAAGCCCACTTGTTAATTTTGGAGCTAATGAATCCAACCCCGATATCGCTGTGAGTGTAAGTATGGTACCGATCGCAGCGGTTAATAAACTGCGCACTGCTACTGCACGGGTGCGCCCGCTTGGAACGACAGCTTTTGAAAAAGAAGCCGCAGCCATCAGAACGCCCGCAGCCAATTGTGAAATACCTAACGCTAGTGACATTACTGTGTCGCTATTTTCGGATAATCCGAACAGTCCAAGTGTGACCATCCCCAATATGCTCAAGATGCAATACACGCTAAACCCTTCCGATGCTAACATCCAACTGGTTTGCCTAAGGGTATGGTACCGAACCCAGCAAGCTTGTGCCAGTGGCAAAGAGCTTGCCGCGGGAAGTAAACCTGATACTATTCTGAGGGCGCTTTGGGTATCGGGCGAAATTGCGAGGTTTAATTCCAGGCTAAAAAAGGAGACGACAGAAAGCGCGCTCACCCACGATACAAAAAACAATACTTTTTTGTTTCTTGGGCTGCTTTTGTCGATATTTTCTAAATTATATGAATCGCAGCCGTAGGTGATGGCTTTCCGAGCCACTGGATAACTCCTGTATTTTGAGGCACATCCTAATTTTTGGCAGTTTTATAAATATCCTAATGCTACTGAAGTTAAAAAATCGCAACCTTATGGTAACGTATAGACTTAAATGGACTTTTGTTTGACCTATCGTCATTATCTGCTTACTACGAAGGTAGCTGTTTGCAACTGATTGTTTGAAAGCTGATATTTAGAAAAGCATCCACGTCTACTACAAAGTTTGGCTTTGCTTCGGTCAAAATCGTTCCTTATTACGCTTTCAGACAATGATTTACCGAATATACCTAGAGAATAATACTTTTGAAGCGATAGTATTCATAAATGGTCTAAAATTGCTGAAATGAGTGGTTTTTCTTTCGCTAGTTAAAATAAACTTGTCTTTTAATTGGCGAACTTCAAACCCCATTGATTCGTCAGATAGTAAGGTTATAGAATTAGAAGTATAAGGGGCGAGACTGTGAAAAAGTTATCTGCTCTTTGGCTTTCAATTTGTTTGATGGCTATCTTTCCGCTGGGTTGCAGCGGGCAAGCTATTGGCACGCCCGGCGGAGGGAGCATTAATGCCTCCGCCATAAATGCTTACAATTATGTTACTGATGTATTTTCAGGCAATAACACAAAAGGACCCTACATCCTGGCTTGGAACAATATTGAAGATGGTTCAGAATCCGTTGTATTAGATGGATCTATCCTTAAGAAAAATGAAGACTATACAATCGACTATAAAACAGGGGTAATTTCATTCACCCGCCATCTAAAACTAGGCTCATTGGTTCGAGTAAGTTATAGGCAAAAGCCGGGCATTTCTCAGGCCAACGCCACAAAAGCTTCTATACCTCTTAAATTAGACCTTATGCAAAGTGACCGTGGTGGATTGAGCATTGTCGGACTTTACAAGCAGGATATCAAACAGCGTTCTGTGGATGCTGCAGGTCTTGGCGTGGTCGGGCTTTCCGGTTTGCAAAAATGGGGTAAAACGACTGAAACGACAACTTTGTTTCTAACAGGTTCGGGCAGTGAAAACGGCGGCTTCTGGGAGCGCTCTGCGTTTCGCATCGGCACTAAAACTGCTTCAGGCGATAAATTGAAACTCGCCGCATCATATATGCGCGCGGGAGAAGATTTTCTTGCCGCATCTGACTATAGCTTGCAAAAAGGAATTGAATCAGCCGACCTCAGCATAAGCTTCACACCATCTTCCAATCTGTGTGCTGAAAGTGCCATAATCCGAATTGAAGATATCGGTGGTAAAGATAAAGGCTCAGAGACTCTTTCAAATGTCAATAAATTAGTTTACAAACCGTCAGATCGATCCTCTATTTCAGCGCTGCATTCAACACGCCAAACGGTGGATCCCAATGGAAATGCTGCCTCCACTGCGGTCAGTTCTATTAAAATCGAGAACAAGTTCAAAAACGCATCGGCCGTCGCCCTATTGGAACAAAAAAATATAGATTCAGCCACAATGGAATACACCACGACTACTCGAAAGCTGGACCTGAATGTAAAGCCAGCTGAAGCTATTAATCTTTCCGCATCATTAGCCGATGAATCATCGGAACTTAAAGGCGGCACGCAGTCTGTTGCACTACAGGTTAATGCGAAGCCTTCCAACAACATTGCTCTGAGACTCGATTATTCAGCAAAGGAATCAGACTTTTCAGCCGATATTGAACAACGAAAAGTGCTAATAGATTCTGAACCTCTGAAATCGCTAAAAATATCAGCTGGATTTGGTCAGTCCATAATTGATGGTCGTTCGGATGATACTCACGAAGCGAAACTAGAATACAGTCCGCTTCCTAATTTCAATCTGTCTGGGAGATATTTATACAAAGATTCAGCCGCAGGAAGCAATTCCACAACCGAGTTGGCAGCGTCATCTCATCTTTTTAATGCATTAACTATATCTGGACAATATAAAATGCGCGAATCTAACATCGGCGATAGACCTGATTCAATAAATGCCGACTTTATGTTTAAACCCGGTAAGCGATTGAGCCTTGTCGGAAAATATTCCAGAAATCCTGAAGATAAATCCGGATCTATCCTGGCGCAGGATTCACGTTCTATTGGTTTGAAAACTGATATCGGAGACGTCAGTTTGTCCGGTGCAATAAATATTTCCGAAGATTTAGCAACCCAGCGCAAGGCCAGCGCTAGAGAAATCGGGCTTAGCCTTAGAGCATTTAATAGTGGACAGCTTACAACCCAATACAAAGAATCTCTCACGGATAAGAGTGGATTAGTGGGTACAAAAACTTATAGTTTAGGATATACTCACAAACCCAGTTCCGATTTCAATTTTTCAATTAGCGGCGTAATGACTCAGTTCGAACAAGATCGGCGCTTCCTAAACACAAGTCGCACATTTTACGAAGCCCAGGCGAAAATCGGCCTGAGGTTTTAGATCACCCCTTTATCCTTTTTCCTACTTTTTGTTGCACCACATATCAGCCTATGCTATACTACAGGCCGTAAACACTGTTTTCATCGGGAGGTTTCTATGAAGGCGATTTGCACAAGAAAGGACCTTTTTCACGGCGTTCAAGTGGCAGGTAGGGCTGTGAGTTCCCGCAGTTCCTTGCCAATTTTAGGCCAGCTACTCATCAGGTCCGAAGGTGAAAAACTGCGCATCGCCGCTACTGACCTTGAAATAGGCATGGAGTGCTCCGTCCCTGCCAATGTCAGCATAGAAGGCTCTCTTACCGTTCCAGCCAAGCTAATCCACGAAATCCTAGCAGCAATGCCAGACACCGATATAGAGATATCTAGTGACGAAACAAATCAAACTACTCTCAAATGCGGCGCATCGGAATATTCTATCCTTGGATTACCTCCAGAAGAATTTCCAATGCTTCCTGAAGTTCGTGAGGAAGCCTCTTTCGCTTGCCCTTCTTCTTTGTTAAAAAACGCAATCCGAAATACGCGCTTTGCAGTATCCTCCGATGAATCGCGGCCCAGATTGACTGGTATTCTTACAACAATTTCAGGAGAAAATATAGGCCTGGTATCTACTGATACTCATAGACTGTGTTTATTTAATTTCAAATCGTCGGAATACTCAGGCGAAGCGAAAGTAATAATACCCGGAAAGGCTATGGCTGAAGTCGAGCGAATACTGGGTGACAGCTTGGATTTCGTTCACGTCGCTGTTGGCAACAATCAAGTACTGTTCACTGTTGATGAAACAATTTTAGTTTCAAGGCTAATCGAAGGGCAATTCCTTGATTATGAGAGAGCAATACCTAAAGAATTTGACCGTAAATTAACCATACCCACCGAACAGATGTTGACCGGAATAAAGCGGGCTTCCATTGTCGCCCGGGAAAGCTCCAACAAAACAATCCTAAAAACTACTTGGGACAAAATCAAAATTACCGCCGAAAGCGGCGGGATAGGCCGGGCATATGAAGAAGTGGACTTAATACTTGAAGGTGAAGAGATAGAAATTGCTTTCAATGCATCTTACCTAATCGATTTCTTGCAGGCACTGGCAGACGATAATGTTGAATCATTTGAAATGCGGCTCTCAGGTCCCCTGAACGCCGCTCTAATGCAGCCGTTATCAGACGACGAAGACAAAAGTTATTCTTATGTCCTAATGCCGATGCAACTGTAGAGTTTTCCGATTAATGGAGAAAAATTAGGAGCAATATAAAGAAAGCCGTCCCACAATCAACTTTCGAGACGGCTTTCTTTATGTATGCTCATTTCACGAAAAACTGCTATTCTGCTATTGTTCTTCTTGTTGAGAATGCTATGCCTTTGTAGTCCACTCGAGCAACTGCCGTATTTCGCTTTTCGATAGCTGCCGGTTTTACTGAGCCGCTAAGAATAAACCCGCAAGTGATGCTTTTTCCTCTTTCCAAAGCTCCTATATCAGGCTTGCCCGTTGCTTTTGCGGTTACACCGTCTGCAGGGTTTATGCCAAGTCTTACTGAAACAGGAACCTCTGCGCGATTTGTGAAAGTTACAATAGCTTTCTTTGACGGCTTCCCATCAGGTTCAGTCACGCACGTCAACTTAACTTCCATCTCGTGAGGTAAAAGAGTCGATGCTGACAATTCCCGGAAAACAGGATCTTTCACTCTCCCATTAATTAGACTGCGGACTACTGCAATGCGCTCTATATATCGGGCGCAAATTTTCGCAGCATCTTCCGGCGAAGCGCGGTCATCTTTCGTCAATCGTGGAAGCGGCTCATTTGATGGATTGATCATTATATCGGTGGCGCGGCTTTTTTCTTCGATGCGCAAAGCGAGTTTAGCCCATCCATTGATCTGATTCGAAAGATCACGCACGACCTTTCCATCGCCTTCGGTGTATGAGCGAAGCGAGGAAATTACTTCGGTTGTGCCTGAAGCAATGCGGCTAAGGTAGTCCAAATCATCTAAATTGGTTATGCCGGGACGCAATGGAACTCTTTGGCCTTTTTCAATGTCTTCCACAGAAAAAGTGCCGACTAGTTGTCTGTCTACGTAGTAGTCAAATGAATTGCCGCCCATGCTTAGGTTTTTGATTTTTACCAAGGCTTCACCCGGCTGACGCGAATCGTTGAAAAGATACACGGCAAAAACTTTGCCGCTTCTACGCAGCCTTTCAGGCCGCAGACCGTTTTGAGGAGGATCTTTAAGTAACGAAGCATCGATAACTACTTCAGGTACCGCTTTTGCAAAAGCTGCCGTTGTGATGATGATCAAAAAAATAATGAACAGCTTTCTCAATAAACGCCTCCAAGGTCCAAAACTATATATTTATCATACCAATATTGATGCCAATCTGCCAGTAGATCTTATTCCTTTCGGCATTACAAATGCGCTAAAAAATGAAGACTCGATATACGCTGATGCCTAAAATCCAGCCAACAATACTCCACATCGAGGCAGCGATATAGTCCCCGAGTATTAAGCCAAGGAAAAAAGGCAGTGCTTTTCGGTAGCCTTTCATACCTCCATATCTTACAATCAGCAGTTTAACAAACCAGCCTATCAGGATCGTTGTCCACCAATATTCTAATGCGTAACTGTTAGCTAGCGCATAGCCCGCAGGATGAAAGGGCCACCAAAAAAATACGCTTTTTAAAGCCATCAATAAAAACGTAAAACCAAAACCAATTCCCATCCAAGCTAAATGAACAGCATTTGGCCCTCTCGGCGAAGATGTCCATTCATTCAACCTGCTGAACGCTTCTATGCCAATCCCAGTTGAGTAAGACTGGATATTTGCGGTGGCTTCCCCGAATCGGTTGAAAATATAAAGATACGCCCAAAAAGTCGCCAATATCCCGATGAAGCTAGCCAAAACAATCGCTAAAAGCAGTCGCCTCGGTTCCATTCCGGATTCTCTGCCTATTTTCATAGCTTCTAGTTGATGCGGCATAGGAAGGGACCGATAGCCCCTGTTAAACCAAAACATATAACTTAAAATCGTCAGGTTTTGCACCCCTAAAACATTGGTGCCTAAAAGAGAAACTACAATGTTTTCTGGATTTATCCAATTTAGTTCGTGAGCCGGTGGACCTAGTTCTGCTCTGATGCGTGTTATGCCGATCGCTAACAAAAAGAAAATCCCAAAATAAAGAGGTGGAAGCCAATATGACATTCCCGCGCTTATGCAAAAAATGAAGACAACGGCAAAAGCCATCGCCAATCCTATAACAGCCGTTCTATATGAAAATATTTCGGGAATACCCTGCGAAGCGTCGTCTCCTTGCGTAAAAGCCGATCTGAATACCTTGGCGATATGCCGTCGGCCCGACCAAAGCAAAAATATGCAAAGACCAATCCAGGCGCCGCTGCCTTGTTCGCGAAGATAAGGCCACGTTATGCCTCCTGGGTTGGTATAACCCCACGCGACTGCAGCAACCGCTTCCAATTTCTTCACGACGTAAAAAAACCAGCAAGAAAAAGAAAGATCCAAAGGCAATAAAAACGCCATTCCTATCGCGAATGGATAAAATGCAACCGGAAGCCAACCTAACCCATTCCAAGGCGGTGTTGTAAAATATCTGCCCATATTTTGCAATTTGAGGTTCAAATACGGAACAGCGGGAAATAGATAGTGAAGCCCGTTCATTAGCTCTACTGCGAAAGTCAAACCAAAACCAATCCACAGCACGGGGCTACTATAAAACGCGCGGTCCTTCGTCATCGCCACTGGCAAGAAAACCGTTGGAAAGGTCAGTTTTTCTTGGTCCATCCAATGCTTGCGGACAATAACATTTATGCAAAGCATAGCGGTCAGAAGTGCCAAAACAAAAACTGACCACGCTCCAGCAATGGGCAGCCATCCCCGAAGTATTTCCCAATTATATATCGAAGCTTGACCGTGATAGTAAGCTTTCAATAAAATGTCACTTTTTGGGGCAAGCCAATCCGGTATGAATTGGAAAAATCTGTCGTAACGATTAACGTTATTGGCAAACCAGAATGGATGGCCAAGGGTAGGGAACAGATTGGTCAAAGTGTCTCTTCCGGCAATTGCAGAAGCGATGCTGAGCATTATATACAGTATTAGCATCTCAGCCGGCGATAAAGCAAAGCGCGGCGCCTTGCGCTGGAGAAACATATTGGCCAAGCCCATTATAAATAGCAGGAATACTACGTGGAAAAACAGGCTCACACAAGTAGCGTCAACCGAGTTCCACTGAACTTCCATAACTGCCATCCAGTAGCAATTGAAAGGAATAAGAATAACTCCTGCTATTAAAGCCCGCAAGGAAACCACTGGTTTATAGGGTTGACTTTGTCTTTTATTGTTGTCGTCGCTCATCTTTTGTTCATTCAAATTCAAGTCCGAAAATTTTGGCCCTGTCTATTTGAAAACGAAGTGCAATGGGGACGCCTTTTTCTACGCCTAAAGTGTCGCCGTCTTTCCATTTGACAGTTGTCCAAAAATTGTCTCCAATTATTGGAATACAATCGTCAATAGAACGCCCTTTGACTACTCCATTCGATGCATCTAGAACCTCGACTAAAATCTTGCCAGCCCTTTGTGTCAACGCGTTTATTTTTAATTTACTTCCTGGTGCTACAATCACAACTGTCGTAAATTCGCCGCGTTCTTCAGCTTCAACGGCGACAAGCCGTCCTTTTGGCCATATGGCATAACCAGTATTATACGTATATTGTTGCCTGGGATATTTGTGCGGTACATTGTATCCTGTGTATGGCAAAGCCCAATCGCCATTCTTTAACTCAATTAAGTTTGGGCGGGTAAAAACACAACCTCCGTCAAAGTCACCGAAAGCTCCTGTCCCAAATACGGGATCCCCAGGAAGGAAATTCCAAATCTTTCCATTCCAGCTCGATGCCATCATTATGGAAGTCGAATCATCGACCGCTGCATGCCAAATTGCTGGAAACATCAGGTGATGGTCGGGAGCTTTTGGTATGGTAGTCCGGCAGTTGGTGTAAAGAAGATCGTGCGGGGCCATGCTCGGACTCGGCTCGAGAATCAACTCTGACAACGGAAAGTTTCTAAAATCTTCGCTTTCTGTCCTGCCTATTGACCTCCTCCCTGGGTCCCACCAGGGCCTAAAACCTAAATCCAATGTTTTCTCGGATCTCTTCCCCACCATATAGTTTCTGGTATACATCACATATTTCCGAAGAACTGTGTCATAATAACAAGTCACCTGTGTGTCGCTATGCTCAACTACCAACGGCCGAGGTATCATCGTCCAACGCCTTCCATCAGGCGAATACGCTCCCCGCACACACATTATAAGTTTCGCGTCGGGCCTCTCAGACCTTGGATCCCAAGCATCCGGCCTTTCTTTTTTAAACGCTTCGAACTCTTCAGGGCTCATGCTTGCTTCTTTGACCCATTTGTAACGCTCCGAGTCCGGTCCATTCGGATCGTAAAAAACTGTTCCGTTTCCAACATGAAGATCAACAAAATTGTTCTCTCTGCTGCCATTCCGTTCGACAATGCCAACATTAGGCCTTTCCCAGTTTATGCCATCTTTGGATTCATAAATGTTTTCGCTGCCCCAGGCGCGGTAAATGTCACCTTCCTGCAATACTGTAGTTAATTCCAATCTGTTTGGATCTTCCCACGGCCGCTCTTTTTTTAGCAATGGGCCCATTCTATTGGCGGATTGGGCAGAGATTTTAATCCCATACGGAACTTGATGCCTCCTAATATGGGCGTCCAAAGGCCCCTCGGCTCCGCGGACTGTCACATTCTCACCCTTGTCGTTATACCAGCCGAAATGCCCGGGCTTTATATAAAACCAATTCGTAAACACTAGCCGTTTGCCTAACAATTCATAAGGGTCGCCAGTAATGCTTCTTTCCATCTTCTTGATATGACCTCCTGATGATTCTGACAAGACTGTTTCTGATTTTGCGCTCATTATACCGCCAAGGGCAGTTACCGATGCTGCTTTTAGGAAATCCCGTCGCGAAAAAACTGATTTTTCTTTCATTATTGCCTCCAATCTAGATTGTCACTGATTGACAGATTGACAAAGATGTTAGTATTTATTTGGCATTTTGGCTGTTAAACGAACTAAACTGGATAAAAAAGCCATACAAAAAGTTCATCCCAAAAGCTATGGCAAAAGTTTTATATAAATAAACGGATGGCTTGAAAATAAAAGCAAACGTATCAAGAATATTCGGATTTGAACTACCATCTGCTAAAAAAACGCCGTATTCTCTGTTATTTATTAATATTTCACAGAAAATTATTCCTTGCCCCACGACGGTGGTTCGATTTTTCCGGCAAATACATTCATCCAAGCTGATGTATGCTCAAGCCTTCTGTCGACTGGCTTTTGCAACTTTCGTAATTTTCTATATCGCCCTAGACTTTTAGACCGCTTATAAATAAGCCACCATATGCATTTGCGTTCTGGATAAACTTCGCAGTGTCCGTCCTCTCGTGTTCCACCGCAAGGACCATTCCGCATTTGCTTTGGACAACGCATGCAGCAGGTAAACGCAGTGTAACTTAGAATGCACTGGCCGCAGTCTTGGCAACCGAAAATTGGTTTCTTTATGCAATTTTCCGCTATTGTAGCGCAAGCGTGCAGATGCGGATTGCCCTGCACTATAGTCGCAAGCTTCTCGCTAGCCTTGCTCATTCTTTTGCCTCCGTAGCAGCTGCCACTGGTTCTTCCGCCGAAAATTCTGGTCTGGGCAACAAGCCTGCCTCTTCCACTAATCTCGGCGTAATAGACTCCCACATAACAGGCATGATATGTATGCCGGATACTCCGTCTATTTGTTTCAATTGTGTCATAATCTCCACAGCGATTTTTACGCCTTCCTCCATTGCGGCATCTTTATCGGTAACCGCTTCCATTCGCTTGATATATTCCGGAGCAATACGCATTCCGGGCACGCTTTCCTTCATATACAGAAGCGCTTTAACGCTCCTAACCGGCATAACTCCCGCTAGAATATAAACCTCTTTATCTAACCCTTTGTCTCGAACTGCATTCATCCATCTTTCAAAAGCAGGAATATCGAATACCGGCTGTGTTTGGATAAAATCAGCCCCAGCTTCAATCTTTTTTTCAAGGTTCAAAATCCGCATCTCAAAAGGTTCGCCAAAAGGATTCGCCGCCCCACCGATGAACATTCGCGGTTCTTGTTTCATTTCTTCATCGCACAGGAACTTTTTCTCATCCCGCATTTTCTTGACCATCTGAATGAGCTGGGTCGAGTCCAAATCGAAAACACCTTTGGCATCCGGATGGTTGCCGAACTTCTGGTGGTCCCCAGTTAAACATAGCAGATTTCGCACTCCTAACGCGTAAGCAGCGAGAATGTCAGATTGCATCGCCAATCTATTGCGATCCCTGCAAGTCATTTGCATAATAGGTTCTACGCCGCCGCATAAGGCAAAATAACTCGAAATAACGCTCGACATCCTAACGATGGCCGTCTGGTTGTCAGTTAAATTAACGGCGTCGACATAACCTTTGAAATAAGCGCATTTTTTGCTAATTGAACCAGAATCTACTGATTGAGGGGGACTCATTTCACCACAAACAGCAAAATGTCCCGCACTCAACACTTTTTCCAGATTGCTCCCGCTTTTCAAGATTTTCTTTTGCCTCCGTTTCCTGCCAGCCAAGGATTAGCCGCCTTTTCGCGCCCAATGGTAGTTTCGGGTCCGTGGCCAGGTAAAACTCGCGTATCATTGTCGAGAACTAAAAGCCGTTTATTGATCGATGCCATTATATCTTCCATCGAACCGCCTTCAAAATCTGTTCTCCCGATTCCTCCGGCAAAAAGTGTATCGCCGGAAAATACTACGTCATCCACTTTAAAACATACGCCGCCAGGTGTATGTCCAGGAGTATGCATAACTTCAATGGCTAGTCCACCAACCCCAAGTATTTGATTGTCCGTAAGAAATCCATCGGGCTCAGGCGGTAGTTCAGCGCCATAAATGCGCATCATTACTAGCAGTTCGCCAATCGACTCTTCACTACCTGCGTCTGCCTCGTGAATCAAATAAGATGCGTTAAATGCTTTTTTTAACGCTTTTACACCCCCTGTGTGGTCCAAGTGCCCATGCGTGTTTAAAATTAGGACTGGTTTAACTCCCAATTTTTTAATGAATTCGATAATCTTTTGGGGTTCGCTACCGGGATCTATGACCGCTGAAGGGTATTCACTTGCCGGAGAATCATCAATTAATATATAACAGTTTACACCAAGAGGCGCGACTGTAAGCCTCTCTATTCGCATTAAATATACTAACTCCCGTTGTTTTCTTTTTTTTCAGTAAACTCGCGTATCTTGTCGAGATTCATTTTATCATATTGGCCCAAAATTTTCGCATATTGGTAGTGCTTATACGCTAGTTTTTTATTCCCGGCCTTATGGTAAGCATCGGCGAGTACACAATGATAAGCGGGATCATCGGGATTTAATTTCACCGCTTGTTTCAATGCTTCCACGGCATCATCCGCAAATCCCGCGCGCAGGTAAAGCATTCCTAGTCGAAGATTGTAATAAGCGTCTGTTGGAGCAAAAATAGTGGCTTGCTGCATTTCTATGATCGCATCCGTTAATCTATCCACAAGAGCATACGCGTCAGCGAGGCAGAAGTGGTAAAACCCGTCGGTCACAGTCATATGGACTGCAGCTTCAAACTGCTCTATTGCATCCTCATAGAGACCAATTTCGATGAGAGAATGACCAAGCTTGTAACGATAAAACGGGTTCATTGGATTGTATTTTACTGCACGCCGATAAGCTCCAACGGCCGCCGCCAGTTTTCCGTGTCTTCTGTATAATTCCGCAAGGCTGAAATGGGGTTCTGCCCGTTTAGGATTTTGTTTCAGAAGCTTTTTATACTCGGCAATAGCTCTTGATGGTGAATCCCCATAAGCATAAGCGTCTGCCAGTCGCAAACGGTAAGTCGGATTATCGCGGTCTAATGCTACTGCGTCGCGGTAAGCCTGAATAGCTTCTATCAATCGACCTTCGTGTATATGGCAGTCCCCCAAAGCTTGTTTTTCCTCAGCTGTGGGTGGCAATTCGGGCGTTGGAAACTCATCTTCGCCCAACATGCGCTCTCGCCAAGCATCTTCACCTTGTTTATTAAATTCTAGGGGTTCAAAATCATCCATCAAAACTCATATCCAAACAACTTTAATTTCTATTGTACTTAATTTCATTAGACGCTTCTGGTGTATCGATAATCAATGTTACTGGTCCATCGTTTGTTATTTCAACAACCATTTTTGCTTGGAACTCGCCTGTTTCCACTGGGATATCCATAGCGCGAAGTCGTTCCACGAAATACTCATAAAGACGATTCGCCTCGTCCGGCGATGCAGCTTTATCAAAACTAGGTCTGCGACCTTTTTTGCAATCTCCATATAATGTGAATTGTGAAACAACAAGGGCAGAGCCATTCACTTCTTGGATCGAGAGATTCATCTTGCCGGCATCATCCTCAAAAATTCGCAATCCTGCAACCTTTTCTGCTAGCCAATCGGCTTGTCTCTCTGTATCACCTTTACGGACGCCCAGTAAAATCATCAAACCGATGCCGATGCCGCCGATTGTGTTGCCATCTACGCTGACAGAGGATTGTGATACTCTTTGTACTACTGCGCGCAAGTAGCGATTGCCTCCGGAAATCTATTTCTTCTTTCTAGCGGTTGGTGAAACTCGTTCTACCTTTAAAACATCATTGAGCTGGCTGATGTATTTTAACAACTTGGCCAAATGGTCGATCCCCTCTACATCGACAGTTAGTTGCAGCCGGGCTATATGGTCAGGAAGAGATCGGACTGTGGCTGCGTTTATATTAGTTTTGGCTTCGCTAAAAATTGCCGAAATATCATTTAGAAGGCCAACTCGGTCAATAGCCTCTATTATTATCTCAGCTGGAAACTTTTCGCCGTTTGCTTGATTCCATTCGAGTTCGACTAGCCGTCTAGGGTCCTGCGTTTTATATGCGATGGCATTTGGACAAGTCTGTTTATGAATCATCATTCCGCGCCCCCGGGTTACATAACCAACAACTGCGTCACCGGGAATTGGCGAACAGCAACGAGCCCTTCTGACCATCATATGGTCAACTCCATCCAAAGATAAAACAGGCTTGCCTTCCGGAGCATGCCTGCCGCTGATCGGTAAAGTCTGCAACTGTTGGTTATTTGATTTCAACCTGTTTACTACTGTCGCAGCTGATATATGCCCAAATCCTATGGCTTCGAAAAGGTCTTCTTCTCCAGGCAGATTGAAGGACTGAATGATCGGAGCAAGGGTCTCCGGTTTTAAGCTATGGCCTATATCCATACCAGTGCGCTCAAGCTCCCGTTCGAGCGCTTCACGCCCGCGCTGCTGGCTTTCTATTGCATTTAGTTTTCTAAAGTATGATTTTATTTTATTTCTGGCGTGGCTCGTTTTTACAAAGTTCAGCCAATCCATACTGGGGTTGCTGTTCGACCGGGTGATTATCTCCACGATATCCCCATTTTTTAGTTGAGTGCTTATGGGAACAATTCGCCCGTTAACTTTGGCGCCAACACAATGGTTTCCGAGATCACTGTGAACGCGATATGCGAAATCGACCGCGGTAGATTCCGCTGGAAGGTCTACCACATCGCCCTTTGGAGTGAATACGAATACCTGATCGGTGAACAAGTCGTTGATGACCGATCTTAAGAAGTCGCCGGGTTCTTTAGCATCGGTTTGCCAGTCAAAAAGCTGCTGGCGAAGCCATTGCATCTTCCTGTCGAACTCGTCCCCAGGTTTCCCACCTTCTTTATATTGCCAATGTGCGGCAATTCCGAACTCCGCTGTGCGGTGCATATCCCAAGTTCTTATTTGGACTTCTATAGGTTCGCCACGCGGCCCAATTACTTTTGTGTGAAGTGACTGATAATAATTTGATTTTGGTTTTGCGATAAAATCATCAAATCGGTCGGGAATTGGCATCCAGAGATCGTGGACTACTCCCAAACAATGGTAACAATCCACTACAGTGTTGACGATGACGCGCAGCGCCGAGAGGTCATAAATTTCGCTGAAATTGACTTCCTCACGTTGGATCTTTTGATATATGCTCCAAAGATGCTTTGGCCTAGCTTCGATATGCGCGTCGATATTTTCTTTGACTAGGCGTTCGGCCAATGCATTAACCGCTCGCATTAGGTCTTCCTCACGGTCCTCGCGCGTCCTAGCCACCTGTTCAGCTATTCGCTCATACTCTTCAGGCAATAGGTATTTGAAAGCTAAATCCTCAAGCCGCCACTTCAGTTTCCAAATACCCAATCTGTGGGCAAGAGGTGCGAATATTTGCATTGTTTCCATCGCAACCTTTTTTTGCCTTTCCGGGGCAAGCCCTGACAACGTCTCCATATTGTGGAGCCTGTCGCAAAGTTTAATTACCATCACCCTAAGGTCTCGGGCCATGGCAAGAAAGATTTTTCTCAGGTTCACTGCGCTGCGCTTGAACTCGGATTGTTTTCGTTTTTGCCCTTCCTCGGGTTGCGAATCGCCTATTTCGAAATCGGCTAGCTTAAGTTTTGTCACTCCATCGACTAACGTGGCGATTTCATCGCCAAACTCTCTCCGTATATCATCGATAGTTGCTTGGGTGTCTTCTACAGTATCGTGAAGAAGGCCAGCTGCAATGCACGAACAGTCCATTTCCAGTTCGGCCAAGGCCATTGCTGTTGCAAGAGGATGGGTGATATATGGAGCGCCGGTGAGCCTTACTTGATCTTTATGAACTTCTGCAGCAAACTCGTACGCACGGTTAATCAAATCAACGTCTGCCGACGGATTGTAACGTTTTACGCGTTCGATTATGTCCTGAATTTCAGGCATCGTTCCAAATGTCCGTACTGTCTGCTGCATGTGCATCGGAATTATCAAAATCTATTATAAAAATTTGGGCAGTTCTGCGACCGTTAAACTCGTTAATCCGAAGGTTATAACATATATCGATATCGGATCCTGCAATGAGGTCTTTTTCCACCTCGCCGTAACCGAAAGCTATGCAATCCACCGGCTCGCAGCATTCTCCTCTGACTGACATTTTCAAATGCTCGCCATTTTGTCCGACGGGCCTTTTATCCAGAATGGTCATACCTCTCGAAACAAACACTGGTTCGGGATTGCCTTCGCCAAATGGTTCTAGCATTGCTATTTCTTCAGCGAGTCGAACTGAAATATCTCCCGGGTCAAGAAATGCGTCAATATCAATATGTGGAATGAAGGCCTCTTCCGGCAAATGCTGTTCAGCGGCAATACTCAGACGGCGCTCAAGCTCATCGATATTCTCCAGACGCACAGTAACACCTGCCGCTTGGGAGTGCCCGCCATATCTCTCCAACAAGTCTTCGCATTCCGAAAGCGCTTCCAAAATATTAAAGCCCTCGATGCTCCGAGCCGACCCAGTGCCTATGCCTGATTCCTCATCAGCAGTCAAAAGAATGGTTGGCAAATTATAGGTTTCCACTATTCTGTTTGCTGCAATTCCCACTAGCCCCGGTTTCCAGTCTGGAGCCGCCAAAACCAGTGCCCGTAATTGTCCTATATCGCGCTCTTCAATCATTTTGCAGGCTTTTTCAAATATAATCTTCTGTTCAATTTGCCGTTGGCTGTTCATCTTTTCTAGTTCACGGCAAATATCAGCCGCTTCCGCATCATCCTTTGTCAGTAGGAGCGCCAGCGCCATTGCCGCATTGTCCATGCGACCCATTGCGTTCATTCTGGGACCAAGAATAAAACCAAGGTGGTAAGATGTGAGTGAATCCGATCTTTCTAATAATTTGGATGATTCAAGGAGAGCTCTCAATCCGGTTTTTTTGGTCTTTGGAAAGGTGTTTAACCCGTGCTTGACCATTATCCGGTTTTCGCCCAAAATCGGGGCAACATCAGCAACCGTTCCCAAGGCAACAAGGTCCAAGAATTTCTGCTGGTAGTTACGGACATTGTACCCCAGTTCCCTAACAAGGGCTTCACAGAGCTTGAATGCAACCCCTACGCCAGCAAGCTCGGTGAATGGATATTTTGACCCCTCGCGTTTCGGATTTACCACTGCAATGCATTGTGGAGTATCTGGACCCGGAATATGGTGATCTGTGATGATTAAGTCAACGTCGAGGTCTTTCGCTTTAGCTGCCGTATCGCAGGCGGTGATACCGCAATCGGCTGTGATAATTAAAGATATCCCTCTCTTTTTTGCATCATCGGCGGTGCAAGGCTTGATCCCGTAACCGTCTTTATGCCGTTCGGGGACGAAGTATTCCACGTGTCCTCCGAGAGCTCTAAGCGTCCGGACAATTAACGCTGTGCTAGTGAGCCCGTCACAGTCATAATCCCCGTGTATGAGTATTTTCTCTTTATTCGCAAGGGCTCTTTTAATGCGTGCAACTGCAGGCCCCATATCAGGCAAAAGAAACGGGTCATAAAGATCGTCTAAAGAAGGGTTGAGGAATCGTAGCGCTTCGGCTGTAGAATCTACCCCGCGGTTAATTAATATCTGAGCGGTCACAGGCGATATTTCTGCATCCCTAGCTAATGCGAAAACGTCCGCACCGTTTTTATTGCATTTTTGTGCTGGAATCCAACGGCGAGTTTTTGCATAATCTTGTTGAGTCCGGTTTTGCTCTCTCATTATATAATAAGTATAACAAAACAAAAGCCTGTATGTAAGGTGCTCGGTGTTCGTGAGAATCAATAAAGCAAAAGGCCTGCATATTGATTTGCAGGCCTGAATGCTTCCCTGGTTTTTATGTAGAACTGTTAACGCCTAGGCTGTTTTCTTTTGGGCTTCGGCCGCGCAGCAGGCTTAGGCCTATTTGAGGCTACCGCTTCACGCGGAGACTCTGTGGATTCAGTTTGTTTGGACGTTATTGGTCGTATTTCTGTAGCTGAAATATGCCTGGATCTCTGAGATCTAGCTCTGCTAATGCCTTCCCATACAACGACTAGCTGCGCTGCGTTGAATATAGACGAATAAGTGCCGATAACGACACCAATAAACAGCGCCCAGTTGAAATGTCTTATAACTGTCCCTCCATAAATTATCAAAGCGGCCAATGTCAAAAGAACAGTCAATGACGTGTTGATAGATCTGGAGAAGGTCTGCAAAATACTCTTGTTTGTCAATGCCTCAAATGTTTCGCCAGCCACTCTTCTAGCAGGACCTAGGTTTTCTCTCAATCGGTCAAAAACGACTATAGTGTCGTGGGTCGAGAAACCTATAATTGTGAGCAACGCCGTGATGAATAAGCTGTCTATCTGCCAGCCTAACATTCGCCCTGCGAATGCAAAGAATCCTGTGATGATTAATGCGTCGTGGCACGAGGCAATAACCGCGCAAACACCATATTTCAGTCCAGCAAGGAATCCTCCGCCTATTTGGAATCGGAATGCCAGATAAATCATAATTAACACGGCGGAATAAATGACTGCCAATGTAGCGTTTCTGGTCAATTCCTTGCTTATTGTAGGCCCTACCGATGCAAACTCAACTTCCTTGAACTTACCTATTTGCTGTTCGATAGCCTTTTCTATGACGTTTAGCTCTTCGCGGCTCGGTATCTTTTTGGTCCTTATAAAGGCCGTGGTGCCTTCCGAAATTTGCACTGTGCCGCCCTTTAGTCCGGCTTTGGTCAAAACCTGATTTAGTCGAGAAGCCAAATTGGGAACTTTTTCTTCGAACTGCAATTGGATGGAACTTCCTCCAGTGAACTCAATTCCACGCACAAGTCCGCCGTTTGCCCAGAAAAAGATTCCCAGCACCATCAGAATGATACTGAACGTAAAATAATAAGCTCTCTTTCCTACAAAGTCCGGTACAAATCCGAGCTTGCTAAACCAGGAAGCGCCAACCCCATAGAGCTTTTCGTTGACGGCCCAGTCGAATGCAACCAATTGGTGCAAAATTGTCCGAGTAACAGTGATTGCGGTAAACAAACTCGTAAGAACACCAATTGCTAGTGTCAAAGCAAATCCTTTGACAGGCCCAGTGCCTAAAATGTAAAGGATTATACAGGTGATGATTGTACAAGCGTTCGAATCAATGATTGCCGTTCGAGCTCGCTTGAAACCGTCTTCTATCGCTGTGCGCAGCAGTTTACCTTCTCGTAGCTCTTCTCTCAGCCTTTCAAAGATAAGGATATTGGCGTCGACTGCCATTCCTATAGATAAAATGAAACCCGCCAAACCAGGTAGGGTCAGAGTAGCATCGAAAATCGCTAGAATGGCAAATACATAAAGAGAATAAAAGACTAAGGAGATATTGGCGACTAGACCGGGCAATCGGTAATAAAGCAACATAAAAAGCAATATGAGGATGAAACCTGCAATGCCCGCCGTCTTGCTCTTTTGAACATACTCTTCTCCGAGAGTCGGCTCCACGGTTTGTTTCTGAACGACTTCCAGTGGAACCGGCAAAGAGCCCGCATTGAGTAGATTTGCTAAATCTGTCGCTTCCTGAAGGTTTGCAAAACCGCCATGTATTATGCCTTCTCCACGTATGATCGCGCTTTCGATTGTTGGCGCTGATATGATCTTGCCGTCGAAGAATATAGCCAATACTTCACCAATATGCTTCCTGGTGAAATCTGCAAATATTTTGGTGCCTTCTTCATCGAACTTGAACTCCACCATTACCTGCTGGCCGGCGCCTATCGTTGCTCGCTGAGCGTTAGGAACCAAATTGGCGCCTGTAAGAATGGGTTTCTGGTCGCCGACCACTTTCGACATTATCTCCTCAGGAGTGGATAACACCTGACCTGTCGGATCGGTGAATTCGTATACTTCTCTGCCTGTTTTTGCGTCTCGGCGTATGTTCATTCGATACTTGCCGAGTGGATTTCGCTTTGGCGTGACTACGTCCTTTAGGTAGTAAAACTCCAGCGAGGCAGTCGATTTGATGTAGTTAATGGCCGCCTCTGGATCTTTTATTCCAGGCAGTTCGACAATTACTTGTTTTGGAGGTTTTTTAAGGATGACAGGCTCTGCGATGCCTCTGGCATCTACACGGTCTCGTATCGTTTTAACGACAGTGTCGAGTGTCCCGGCATCAAATGTTTTGCCCGGAGGCATTTTTTCCGTATCCGCTTCAAGCACGACACGTACTCCGCCTTTTAAGTCTAACCCAAGTTTCGGTTTAGGCGGAACTTGCTGCGGCCCCCAGAAAAATATTATGTAAGCGGAAACCGCTGCGAGTAAAATAATGCTGGCAAGCATCCATTTATTTCTTTGCACGCTTGTCCTCCCACAAAGATATGGGCTGGCGCCTCTGTGGCGTTCCAGCCCTCGAAGACTTTTCAGCCAAAGGATTATAACGAAACGACTGAAACGTGTCAAACACGCGCGAGTATGCTACACACCTATTATCGCAAAAGACTGGACTTAAGTTTATACTAACTATGCTTCTTTTTTGGCAATTTCAGAAAACTTTCAGCAGCACTCGCTACAACAGCAACATCCACCGTTGCCTTCCGCTAGCCCATTTTCGGTTAAATACCTATAGCTTTCTGCGACAGCTTCCATCATATCGCTCTCGCAAGAGTCCAGCTCAACTACAAGCCACTTCAGAACTTCCTGGTCAGCTGCGTCGATGATGGACCTGAAATCCATCTTCCCCGACCCAACAGCAGTATGGGGATGGGTGTTTTCGAGCATTCCATCTTTGATGTGCAAATATGGTATTTTCGAACCGTACTTTTTGACAATTGCTGCTGGATCGGATTTGCCCCATTTGCACCAATACGTGTCCAATTCGCTGAAAGCTTCGCCGCATTCAGCCATCAAAATGTCGTAAACCAACTGTCCGTCAACTCGGTCAAACTCCCACCAATGATTATGGAAACCGAATGCCATTCCATAAGGCCTGACTAGTTCCGCAGCCTCTGCGAACTTTGCGGCGACAGACTTCACTGCATCGACAGTTTTGAAGTCTTCTGCACCAAACCCGCTTATGATCACAGAATTGCCAAGTATTTTTTCAGTCTCACATATCATTTCAATATTTTCTTTTGTCGGAAGCGGTGTATGGCTGCTGCAAACTTTCAGCCCAAGGTCGTCGAGCAATTTCGATATTTCTTTGGGGTCGCATCCGTGCAAACCCGCAAACTCCACACCTTTGTATCCTATCTTTGCAACAGCTTTCAAAACTCCAGGAAAATCCTGCTTTGCAGCCTCCCTAAGTGTGTACAACTGAAGAGCTATAGGTTTCAATAATTTCCTCCATATGATTTAAGGTCAAATTATTAATTCAGTTAACTTAATACGAGGATTAAATAGCTTTTACCTTCGAAATGATCACCGCTTGCGATTCTTGGGAGCATTGCCAGCTGAAAATGTTGGAATTATTTTTGCAGGGGCAAACGATCGCTTGAATTGTCGCAGTCCACCTGAACCCAGGTCACCAGCATCCGCAACTAATTCAATTCCTGAAAAACTCGTGATTTGCCGTAGTTTCATTACGTGTGACAAACCGCGGCATTGCACATCGGCTTTCAAGATAAACGCATTCGCCAAGTAGGGATTCATTCGCCCGCCAAAAGAAAAGCCTTTGACTTCCCCCTCAATAATAGCTACCTCCCCTGACAGGTCTTCTTGGTCGAATTGTGAATAACGAAATATTGCCTGCCTTGTATAGTCTGAATCCAACAGCTTGAAATAGTTCATTCCTTGTGTAGCTTCCCATTCATCCAACATTCTTAAGCATTCTTGTTGGTATTCGCTAGAGTAGGGAACGAACTCAACTTCGAACTCCCGCGCGAACCGTCGCGTCGCCTTTCTAAGGGATTCGAACTTGCCACCGGAGAGTTCCGAAAAATCCGATGGTCTATAAAAATACTCGACTCCCTTATCCTTTATAATGCATTCGGTTTGTGACTCGAGCGATTTGGCATCTTTTTCCTCAAGCCACATAATACGCCAAGTGCCGTTAGGATTGTACTCGCGCATTAGATCAATGCACTCAAGAATGACATCCTGCGATTTTTCACCGACTGGCGGGAAGATCAAATTTAAAAACCGCCCGTCTTTCGATTGCGCCAATGCATACACGCAAAGGCAACCCTTTCGTTCTTCATACACTATATGCCGCCTCGCATTGCCAAAACAGATAAGATACGGAAAGTATGCGCACCACAGCTCAACCGGATATCGCGAAAAATAACCGAGCACAAGGTCTCGGTCTGTTACCTTCAACGCAGTCAAATTAGCCAATCACTTAGGCCTCCCACGTCGGAATATCTTGTTTCCGCAAAAGCGGCATCCTTCCACCTTGAGAGTTTCTATGGTTTTTGGGGCTTCGTTTTCACCTAGGATAATTTCCGCTTTGCATTCAAGGCATATATACACGGATTTTTTGTTTCTCTTGTCCGCTGTGTAAATGTTTTCGGGTTTAATTTCTTTTGGAACAGAACCTGTAGACACCAATCGCGCTATTTGGCTTATGTTACCCAATATAGATGCCCCTGCATATTCATTGAAATCGGGTATGAGTTCTTGTATCGCTAACCCGAGGCCGATTAACTCACGCTCGATTTCCAGCATTTCGTTCGGATCTTTGTGAGGGAAGGATAGATAAATTGTTCCACAAAAGTTCCTCAATGCTGAAATACCTCTAGCCGCAAATAGGCGTATGCCTTCAACCGTAAAAGGCGGGTCGGTCTCAACTGTATCGAAAGCGCCAATCAAATCTGCGGGCAAGGGTTCGCGCAGGTCGTGTTCTCGCACGTTTATACACAAACCGAAATCTGCCGCCGCATTTGCGATATGTTGAATGATACGGCTGTCAGCATCTACTACTGTTATGGTCGCATCCAATGCGTCAATCTCCTTGATCAGTAAAGCGGCGCTTATAGATACCAGGTCGTCGTCTCCAAGGCAAAGCAACTTTTTGCCTGCTAGGTCACCGTTTTCATACATATAAACAGCGCGGCGCATCGATGTTTCCGGCGTTCCGAATGCCTGATCTAATGTAACGTCAACGGGAGGCATTCGTTCGTGTATAGTTTTCAACAAATCGAGCAAAGGCCCTAATCTTTCGGGAATTAAATATTTTTTTCCGTCACACGTGTCGCATACCGCATTCAATGAAAATCCAATACCAAGAGCTTTGAATAATTCCAAACCTTTTTCTGCCAGATTCAACCCTCCGGATCGGACAAGCACGTTTTCTTTTTCCAGTTCCCTGCGAATTGCAGCAGCAACAGGCAAAGGAAGCCTGGATTTTCTGGCTATTTGAATCAACGGCTGTCCAGGTTCCGATGCAACTGCGGTTATAATCCTGGCAACACCTTCTGCTCCTTCACGAAGTCTCGTCCGTATTGCTATGTCTTCCAAAAAGGCGCGAGCCCGATCTTGTTTTGTTATTCTATCTTTTGCCAAAGTATAAATCTCGTTCAAAAGGAAACGTTTTAGGTATTGGACCAGTCAAATCATACATCAAAAGTCATTTTCTCTATTTTTGCGTTATCTACCTGCGACACGGCAGGTAGTGCGAGACTAAACAGGGAATCAATACTGAAGTATTTATTCTAAAATGGGGAAGTCTATCCAAAAGTGAGCATAGAACTGGAAAAAAGCGCGCTGGCAGAAGATTATAATTTAACCGTCGATAAAAAACTCACTATTATAATTGGCACGGAATCATTCGCTCCTAACATCTCCGGAGTCGCTGTCGCTGCGGAAAAATTAGCGTGCAACCTTTCCCAATCTGGTCATAATGTTTATTTGTTCGCTCCAAGCAGGTCTTTCCATACCGGTAAAGACGAATCTTTCACAGACTATAATGTTATACGATTTAAATCTTTCAAAAATCCTTTTCGTAAAGGCTTCAGGATAGCTTTCCCTTTTGCAAAAGAAATCAGTAAAGCGGTTATGGAAATAAAGCCTGATATTATCCATCTGCACGATCCCGGTTCGCTTTGCAGCTCCCTTAAAAAATCCGCTAAAGCCCAAGGTATTCCAATAGTTATAACCAATCATTTCAACCTTGATTACGTGCTTTCTTATTTTCGCTATCTCGAACCTTTACATCCTTGGTTCGAGAAATGGCTCACCAATTATTTGGTCAAGTTTTATAACGAATGCGATTGTGTTACTTGTCCTACAGTAACTATAAAAAAAGAATTGGAGAACTGGGGAGTTGTATCTCCGATAGTTGAGATATCAAATGGAGTAGATCTTGAACGCTTTTATTCATACTCGTCGCCGGTGGCAGTAAGGCATCGATATAATCTTCCTTCAAACGTTCCAATTGTTTTGTATGTCGGTCGAATAGACAAAGACAAAAGCTTCGAAGTTTTCATTCGTTGCATTCCCAATGTTCTGAGCAAGGTAGATGCTTTCTTTTTGGTAGTTGGCGATGGAGACGAAATCGGTAAAATGAAGATCCTCGCGCAAAACTTGGGTGTGGCTGAAAAAATCAATTTTTTAGGCTGGATAGATCATTACAGCCCAGACCTGCCCCAAATATACCAAGTAGCCTCTGTGTTCGCGATTCCTTCTTCAATAGAAACGCAAAGCATTGTAACTCTCGAAGCGTTGGCTTCAGGATTGCCGGTAGTAGGAGCAGACGGCGGAGCATTACCCGAACTTGTAAAGCACGGTGAAAACGGTTTTCTTTTTTCACCACGCGATTCAAAAGCACTGGCCGATTATATTATAAAGATTCTGCAAGATAAGAATTTGGCGGATGCAATGCGGCGAAAGTCGCTTGAGATCGTTTCCGAGCACAGGATAAGTGAGAGCTTTGCTAGAATAAACAAAGTCTATGAAGAAGTTCTCAACAAGGTTTCGAAGCGTGAAAATTAAAATAATTTTCATTTTTGCGCTGCTTGGGGTAGTTCTTCTGGGTATACACTACTACAGAATAACTCAGGTAATGCCGCAATGCACAATCCATTTTCTAACCGACGTCAGCATCCCTCAACGTGAAGACAAAGTAATGGTTTTTTCGCCTCATCCAGACGATGAAACAATAGGCGCTGGCGGTTATATTCACTATGCCGCTAAAGCCGGTTCGCAAATAAGAATAGTTTTAGTAACAGATGGAAATAAACACGGTTTGGAAACTGTGCGTTACCAAGAATTTTTTAAAGCAACAAAACTGCTTGGAGTGAACTCAAGTGATTTGGTCTTTTTAGGTTATCCGGATGGGCGAGTGCGGAAAAAGAGCCGAGTGAAGTTATATAATGTCTTCCGCGAACAAATTGAAAGTTTCCAGCCGACCATAGTCGTTTATCCGCATCCTGAGGACCATCACGCTGACCACGCCGTATGCGGTGAAGTGTTACAAGCTGTTTTGGCAAACGAAAGACCTCAAATAGCCGCCTACCAATATTTAGTTCACCATTCAAGGTTTCCACAACCCAAAAAACTGCGTCCCAAACTTTACTTATTGCCTCCGGTCAGGATGGTGACCTTCGATAAACAATGGCGCCGCTTTATGCTGACCCAAGATGACGTTGAAATAAAAAAATCGGCTTTGAAAAGCTATAAAACGCAATTAAGGGTTCCATTCCTCCGAAGTCTGCTCCTTTCCTCGATCCGAAAAAACGAGCTGTTTGCAGTTAATGGATCTAACGCCCCGTAGCTTTTGATTTAATTTTGCTGTAAACTCTAAATGATATAATGACTATAAACTTTAAGGGCTGGCTGTTAATTTAGGGGTTGTTCTTATGAGAATCTTTTATTCTTTTTTAGTTGCCACAGTCTTGATTTTTTATGTAGCCAATCAGGGAACCACTGGCATAGTCCGAAGCGGAGAAAAGGTCATTATCGAAGGCGTCGAACTAGCACAAACTCGTGAAGGTAGAGACTGTAGTTTTATTGGCAGCATAGCGGCCTTGATGTCTGCCGTTGGCGAAAAGGGCATAACTTATGAATGGCTTATGGGAGTATCCGGCGCGGCATTTCGCATACAACGGCTAGACTGGTCAACCGAGGCATTAAGCCCTTTCAAAGGTTTCAATTACGGGGCCATCGCAATCAAATCTATCCCTTACGATATTATCCGATTCACTACATCCGGCAACGAACAAAAAGCGATTGAGGCAGTTACTGCTAGCATAAATAAAGGAGTGCCGGTCATTGGCGTGGGAGAAGAAACCGGCCTAATTGTCGGTTACACCGGAAACGGAAAGACTTTTCTTTGGAAGAAATATTCCGAGGCTAATAAAACTTACTCGGAGTCCGCAAAACTACCCGGCGAAGTTTTGATACTCGGTGAAAAACGCGGCAAAACCATCACTGCTAAACTAGTGGTCGATTCTCTAGAATTGGCAATTGCTCTTGGTTCAAAAAATAAAATAGGCAACTACGACTCGGGCATCAATGCCTTGAATATTTGGGCAGCCCAATTAGAAGACGAGAGTTCTTTCTCGCTTTTGGGTAATAGAGGCCGAAAAACTCGCGCCGAAATCAACGCATTGCAATATGCATCCCTGATCAATTCTCGCAAAGCAGCATCTGTGTATCTAAAAAACATTGCCGGAACTTTCCGACGCGAATCTAGAAGTGAACTGATCAGGGCATCGGAAGCATACGATGCGATTTATAAAAAACTCAAGAATGGCGCATCATTTTTGCCTTATCCATACGAACAGGCTGGAACAATGGCTGAAAAATGGACCCCTGAAATGCGAAAAAAGCAGGCGAAGCTCTTAAAAGATATCGCTTCCGATGAGAAATATGCCTTGCGCATAATCTCTAGCGCATTGCAAGCGGCCCGCACAGCAATGGATTGATAAGCCCAGGAATATTCGAAAAGTAGTTCTACTTAAGAAAACAGTATCGAAAACTATTAATTTTTGGCTTAGATCAAATATTGACCTCGCGAAAGGGAATCTATATCAAAAGTCAAAATCATTTCGAACTCAACCCAATCGGTCAATATTGTGTGCGATTTTCGTTGTTTTGGAAATTACCGTCTGAACAAAACGAAACTTTAAGGTGTGTTATACTCGCTCCATTCCTACAGGCCCCGTAAAACCATTTTTAGCAGTTTCCGATTGAATTAAGATTATAAATGGTTTTGGGCGAGCTGCGTTCGAACTCTTGACCCCGACTACTTTAAGTGTTATATTAAACTCCGAGTTATAAGCGCACTGCCTGCGTAGTGGAACTCGAATAAGGAATACTGCTGCACGGCAGCCTCTTGTCCGCTCAAGGCGGGTGAGGGGCGTTTTGATTATTTAACCATTTAGGCTTTAAATATGGAGAGATCTTTGCGAAGTGATACAGTAAAGCTTGGACTTGAAAGAGCCGCCCACCGCTCTTTGTTCAAAGCTATGGGATACACCGATGAGGAAATGGCCCGGCCTTTGATAGGCGTCGCAAACTCAAAAAATGAAATCGTGCCGGGACATATTCACCTCGACAAAATAACCGAAGCTGTAAAAACAGGAGTCCGAATGGCCGGCGGAGTCCCAATCGAGTTTGGCGTTATCGGAGTTTGTGACGGCATAGCAATGGGTCACGAAGGTATGAAATACAGTCTCGGAAGCCGTGAACTGATTGCAGACTCGATTGAAATAATGGCGCGTGCTCACGCATTCGATGGACTGGTGTTGGTGACAAACTGCGACAAAATTGTTCCCGGAATGCTGATGGCGGCCGCCCGAATAAATATCCCCACAGTCGTCATAAGCGGCGGGCCTATGCTAGCCGGACGATATGAAGGCAAAGACATATCAGTAACCCAGGTCTTTGAAGGCCCAGGCATGGTTTTGGCAGGGAAAATAACCGAAGACGAACTTCGCGAAATAGAGGAATGCGCTTGCCCCGGTTGCGGATCCTGTGCCGGCATGTTTACAGCCAATTCAATGAATTGCCTGACCGAAGCTATTGGTATGGGCTTGCCCGGCAATGGCACTATACCGGCCCCATTTGCGGCCCGCATAAGACTGGCAAAAATGGCGGGTATGAAAGTTATGGAACTCCTAGAGAAAAATATTTGCCCGCGAGATATTATGACGGCTGAAGCATTCGAAAACGCCCTAGCTGTTGATATGGCTTTGGGATGCTCCACAAATACCGTATTGCACGTCCCAGCAATTGCATTAGAGGCGGGCGTTAACCTGAAACTAAGCGATTTTAACCGGATTAGCGAAAAAACGCCGCACCTCTGTAGTTTAAGCCCCGCCGGCTCGTATCATCTTCAGGATTTGAATGAAGCAGGTGGAATACCGGCAGTCCTAAAAGAATTGTCACGAAAAGCAATCATTCACACAGATTTGATGACAGTTACTGGAAAAACAGTAGGCGAGAACATCGCCGATGCCGAAATCAAGCGATCTGATGTTATAAGAACTATCGATAATCCTTATCACCATGAAGGAGGTCTTGCCATTTTATTCGGTAACTTGGCGCCCAACGGGAGTGTAGTGAAACAATCCGCTGTCGAATCCGAAGCCTTGAAGTTCCGCGGACCAGCTAGGGTTTTTGAAGGCGAGGAGGACGCAGTAAGCGCCTTGCTTAAGAATGATATAAGAAACGGTGAAGTCGTTGTTGTCCGCTATGAAGGGCCAAAAGGCGGACCAGGAATGCGAGAAATGCTCACAGCTACCGCCATTGTTTCTGGCCAAGGCAGGGGTAAGGACATCGCCCTTATCACCGACGGTCGTTTCTCGGGTGCCACTCGCGGTGCCGCGGTAGGGCATATTTCACCAGAAGCAATGGAAGGCGGGCCAATAGCCCTTCTTCGAGACGGAGATATTATTTCAATAGATATACCGGCAAAAGCAATCAATGTAGAATTGCCGGAGGAGGAACTTGCGCGTAGGCGGGCCGAATGGAAACAGCCGGAACCCAAGATCAAGACCGGCTATATGGCGCGCTACGCGCGATATGTCGCTTCGGCTGATAAAGGAGCTGTAGCTCTCTGATAGAGCCCTATGATTTCTAATCATTCGTTGTAGGCCGTTGGTTACAACCCATCGCGCCATTTTTAGGAGGAAGCGACATTGAAAATGACCGGCGCGCAAGCGCTTATTAAATCACTAGAACATCAAGGCGTCGATTCAATATTCGGAATACCCGGAGGGGTCATGATTCCGATATACGATGCCCTATTTGATTGTGACACCATAAAACATTATCTAATGCGGCACGAACAGGGCGCGGCCCATGCTGCTGACGGCTACGCTCGGGCTTCTGGAAAGGTCGGAGTGTGCTTCGCTACTTCAGGTCCTGGCGCAACCAATTTGGTGACAGGCATAGCCACTGCGTATATGGATTCAATCCCGATGGTGGCGATAACAGGGCAGGTCCGAACTGCCGCTCTCGGCAAAGATGCTTTTCAAGAAGCCGATATCACCGGCATAACTATGCCCATCACAAAGCATAACTACCTCATTAAGTCAGCAGATCAGATTCCTTACGTCGTTGCTGAAGCTTTTTATATTGCCAAGTCGGGTAGGCCTGGACCAGTGCTAATAGATATTCCGGTAGATGCGTCCTCTTCAACGTTGGACTATGAACCGGTCAGCAAGGTTCATCTTAAAACATACAAACCTACACTAAAAGGCCACCCTTTGCAAATCGAAAAGGCGGCAAAGGCTATAGCGGCTGCTAAACGCCCAGTGCTCTACGTAGGCGGAGGCGTCATTTCTTCCGATGCCAGTAAAGAGTTGCTGGATTTGACAGAGAAGACTCACATACTCGTTACAACCACACTCCTAGGCAAAGGCGCAATTCCGGAAACGCATCCACACTCACTAGGCATGTTGGGCATGCACGGAACCGCTTATGCTAACTATGCTGTCTCTCATTGCGACTTGCTGATCGCTGTCGGAGCGCGCTTTGATGATAGAGTAACCGGTAAACTAGACGAGTTCGCGCAGAGAGCGACGGTTATACATATAGACATAGACCCAGCTGAGATTGGCAAAACGGTTCACGTTGACATCCCTATAGTTGGCGATTGCAAAAAAATACTCGCGGAACTTGTCAAAGTCGTTGAACCTCGAGGGGAAACAGACTGGAACAAACAAATTATGGAATGGCGCGAGCAATATCCTTTGACTTGCCCATCCGATACTAAAGAAGTCTACCCACAATGCGTTATTGCTGCTGCTTGGCAGCAGACGAAAGGCAACGCAATTGTGGTAACGGACGTTGGTCAACACCAAATGTGGGCGGCGCAATTCTTCCGCTCCATCGCCCCTCGAACTTTCATTTCATCAGGCGGACTCGGGACTATGGGATTCGGTTTTCCCGCGGCATTTGGCGCGCAAGTCGCTTGCCCAGACAAAACAGTAATCCATATCGCGGGAGATGGCAGCTTCCAGATGAATATTCAGGAGCTAGCCCCAGCCGTGCATTATAAGCTGCCAATCAAGACGCTATTGATGAACAACCAATATCTCGGAATGGTCCGTCAATGGCAGGAACTGTTCTGGAATAAGAGATACTCGGGAGTCGATATTTCGGCGCAACCTGATTTCGTCAAGTTGGCCGAAGCTTACGGCGCGTTTGGAATGAGAGTTGAAAAACACTCGGAAATAGACCAGGCTATCCGCACAGTTTTGGCTATTAAAGATAAACCAGCGATTATTGACTTCCGTATCGCAAAGGAAGAAAATGTGTTCCCTATGATTCCTGCAAATAAAAGTGTCGGCGAGATGATCATTAGCCCGCCAAAATAACTCGAGGAGGACTAAAATTGCAGCATACAATCACAGTACTCGTTGATAACAAACCCGGTGTCCTTGCAAGAGTTTCCGGCCTTTTTGCCAGGCGGGGTTTCAATATCGAATCGCTTGCCGTTAGCATAACCGACGATCCGAACGTATCACGAATGACCATCGTGGTCGGCGGAGAAGAATCAGTGCTCGAGCAGATCACCAAACAGCTTAATAAGCTTATTGACGTCATAAAAGTCGTAGACTACACTGGCATGTCGATAGTTGAACGCGAACTTGCCCTTATGAAAGTAAGTGCAGAAGCAAAAAATCGCTCCGAGATTATGCAGATCGTCGACGTTTTCCGCGCAAAAATAATTGATATCAGCGACAAGTCATTTACAATAGAAGTTACTGGAGGCGTGGAAAAAATAAACGCAATCGAAAAACTGCTAGAGCCCTACGGAATGTTGGAGCTTGTTCGCACAGGCAAGATTGCCATGGCCCGCGGCTTCAACTAGTGCGTTCTCGCAGCCCAATAAACTGAGTTTCACATTATGCGAGAATTGTTCTCCGCCGAATCAATTCAAAAAGTGTGGTTCATTATTGCTTTTGCGGGCGTTCTGGCAGGAGGCTTTCTCGTTCTTTTTTCTAAGCGGCTAACAGTAATTGGCTTGGTGATTGCCGCTATATGCTTGTTAAACTACGGATTTTGGCTTGTCTCCGATGCGATCATTAGCCGTTTGGGACTCGACTCTGTTGCTGGGGTTCTAGTGCAAATGCTATTTGCTGCTATAATCGGACTCTGTGGAGGTATTTTCGCAGCGGTCAAATTGAAATCAAATTATTAATTAGGAGGAAAACATAATGCCGGCTAAGGTATATTATGACTCAGACGCTAATCTCGATCTGCTTAAAGACAAAACTGTCGCGATTATTGGTTACGGAAGCCAAGGCCACGCACAGGCCCAAAACCTCAGAGAAAGCGGAGTGAATGTTATCGTTTCAGATCTTCCCGGAACTGCAAATTATGATAAGGCTCTTCAAGACGGTTTCTCGCCAGTTTCAGCAGAAGAAGCATCTGCGAAAGCGGATATAATCCAAATACTGACTGAAGACGAAGTCCAACCCAAAGTATATAAAAATGAAGTTGAAAAAAACCTCAAGGCGGGCAAAGCACTTCTTTTTTCTCACGGTTTCAATATCCACTTCGGGCAGATCGTCCCGCCTAAAGATGTAGATGTTTTTATGGTAGCTCCCAAAGGTCCCGGTCACTTAGTTCGACGGCAGTATGAACAAGGCGCGGGCGTCCCCGCTTTGATCGCTGTGCATCAGGACGCTACCGGAAAAGCAAAAGATATCGCATTGGCATATGCAAAAGGAATTGGAGCGACCCGAGTCGGCGTTTTGGAAACTACTTTCAAGGAAGAGACCGAAACAGATCTTTTTGGCGAACAGGCCGTTCTGTGCGGGGGTGCAACCGCTCTCGTCTTGGCGGGCTTCGAAACGCTTGTAGATGCCGGTTACCAGCCAGAAATCGCCTACTTCGAATGCCTTCACGAACTGAAGCTTATCGTAGACCTTATGTACGAAGGCGGAATAAGTATGATGCGATATTCGATAAGTAACACCGCTGAATACGGAGACTACACGCGCGGCCCGCGCATAATTAACGAAGATACATATATGGAAATGCAAGAGATATTGGCAGAAATTCAATCCGGTGAGTTCGCCAAAGAATGGATATTGGAGAATATGGCTAACCGCCCCGTATTCAACGCCGCCCGTAAAGCTGCCGCAGAGCATCCTATTGAGGAAGTAGGCAAGCGACTTCGAGATATGATGCCTTGGCTGAAAAAATAGCCGAGCACAAAAATCGAATCGCTGATAAAAGACGAAGTTCATTATTGAGGGGCAGTCAGAATAACTGCCCCTAAAATTGCTTAAAATAATAATTTCGACATTAATTCTCTTGAGTAATATAAATTTATGCTTATATGCAATGCGCAGTGTATTCAAAAACTATTCAAATGGTATATAATAATACTACTAGAAAATAAACTTGGATTTTTGTTAAACAACAACATGACCAACGACAAAACAATTGGCAAACGGCCGGCGATTAGGAATCTCCGTCTCCTCTTATCGTCGGTGTTTCGGAACAATCAGTTCCGGAACACCGTTCACACGTTATAATCTTTTAAACGATAAGAGGAGTGAATGTCATGAGTAAACGTCGAATTGTTGTTTTTGATACTACGCTTCGCGATGGTGAACAATCACCAGGAGCGAGCATGAATATAGAAGAAAAACTGCAAGTAGCCCGCCAATTGGAACGGCTTGGAGTGGATGTGATCGAAGCCGGTTTCCCAATTTCTTCTCCAGGCGATTTCGAAGCTGTAAAAACGATAGCCCAAGAAATAAAAGGTTGTATCATTGCGGGGCTATGCCGCACTGTTGACGCCGACATTGACCGGGCAGGCGAAGCTCTGCAATATGCAGAAAAACGCCGCATTCATACATTCATTGCAACCTCCGATATACACTTGGAACGCAAACTAAAGAAAACGCGCGAACAGGTCATTGAAATGGCGATAAATGGCGTTCAGCGCGCGCGACAGTATACGGATGACGTCGAGTTTTCTGCGGAAGATGCTGCGCGGAGCGACCGCGAATACCTTCGACAAGTGGTTGAGGCAGTCATAGACGCCGGAGCAACAACCGTTAATATCCCGGATACTGTGGGTTATGCCATCCCACACGAGTTCGGCGACCTCATCAAGTTCCTTATGGACAATGTCAGGAACATCGACAAGGCCGTAATAAGTGTCCATTGCCATAACGACCTAGGGCTTGCTGTTGCTAATTCCCTTGCCGCAGTGATGGCAGGAGCCGGCCAAGTGGAATGCACCATTAATGGAATAGGGGAGAGAGCGGGCAATGCGGCCTTGGAAGAAATTGTGATGGCAATAAACACTCGCAAGGATATTTTTGACTGTGAAACCGGAGTAAACACACGGGAAATCCATCGCGCAAGCCGTTTGGTGAGCGATGTCACTGGCCTAATGGTACAAGTGAACAAAGCTGTGGTGGGTGCAAATGCATTTGCACACGAGGCAGGAATTCACCAGCACGGCGTCCTAGCAGATAGAGCCACATACGAAATAATGGATGCTGAGGCTATAGGGCTTAGCTCAAATAAACTGGTACTGGGCAAGCATTCTGGCCGGCACGCTTTCGAAAAACGCCTCAAAGAACTTGGTTACACACTCAATCAAAGTGAATTGGACCGCGCCTTTGCCCGATTTAAAGAAGTTGCGGACAAGAAAAAGGAAATCTACGATGAGGACCTCGAAGCTATTGTAGCTGAAGAAGCTTACCAGATAGCGGAAATGTACTCTCTTGACTACATGAACGTAATGACAAGCCTGGAAGGCATTCCTACCGCAACAATCCGTCTCACCGCAGGTGATTCTCAGCTTGTCGGTGCAGGCATCGGCGTCGGTTCTGTAGACGCAGTTTACCGCACAATCGACCAGTTGGTTAATATTCCGCACAAACTGATAGACTATACCGTGAAATCGGTAACAGGCGGAACTGACGCACTTGGCGAAGTTACAGTCAAGCTCGGTGATAATGGCAATGTTTTCACTGGCCGCGGAACAAGCCTCGATATCATTGAAGCAAGCGCAAAAGCTTACATCCAGGCAATTAATAAACTGGTTTACTACCGTTCACGTGGAATAGGGTCCGGTTCTGGCGAAAAAGCAATCCTTTAAACGAAAATAACCGCCAGTGCCATTGTTATAAAATGCTTCGGCGGGTTCTATGGTGTAACTATGCCGCAAACAATAACCCAAAAAATTCTAGCCGCCCATTGTGGCAAAGATGAAGTCTATCCAGGCGACTTGATTATGGCGAAAGTTGACCTGGCGCTGGGAAACGACATAACGGCTCCCATTGCTATTAGAGAGTTCGAAAAAATTGGCGCCGACTCTGTTTTCGATAAAGAGCGCATAGCGCTTGTATGCGATCATTCAACGCCAAACAAAGACATCGCAACTGCTGAGTTAGTCAAATCTATAAGAGAGTTCGCCAAAAAACACGGCCTTCCGTATTTTTACGATGTCGGCAGAATGGGAGTCGAACACACTTTGCTCCCAGATGAAGGGCTTGTAGTTACAGGCGATTTAGTTATAGGCGCTGATTCGCATACTTGTACTTATGGAGCCTTAGGCGCGTTTTCTACCGGTGTGGGCAGCACAGACCTGGCAGCTGTTTGGGCGCTGGGCGAAATATGGCTCAAGGTCCCGGAACAGATGAAGTTTGTCTACTTCGGCAAGCTCAATAAATGGGTTAGCGGGAAAGACTTGATCCTTCATACCATCGGCCTTATTGGTGTGGACGGTGCTCTATACAGGAGTATGGAGTTCACTGGTGAGACAATAGCTGACCTGACGATGGCGGACCGATTCACTATGTGCAACATGGCGATAGAGGCCGGCGGCAAAAACGGAATAATTGCTCCTGATGATAAGACCCGCGAATACGAAAAAAAACGAGCAAAACGACCTATACGAGAATATTTCAGCGACCCAGGTGCAGAATATGTCGAAGTCATCGAGATTGACTGTTCTAAATTGGAGCCCCAAGTCTCGTTTCCACACCTGCCTGAAAACGCAAAGCCTATCAGCCAAGTAGGCGATGTGCCAATCCAGCAAGTGGTTATAGGCTCTTGCACAAACGGTAGAATTGAAGATATGCGAATTGCGGCAAAGGTTATCAAGGGTAGAAAAGTGCATCCCGATGTCCGCATGATTGTAATCCCGGCTACACAAGAAGTTTGGCTGGAATCGATGCGCGAGGGCCTTTTTGAAATATTTATCGAAGCAGGCGCGGCAGTAAGCACCCCAACTTGCGGTCCTTGCTTAGGAGGCCATATGGGCATCCTCGCGGAAGGAGAGCGTGCGGTTGCTACAACGAACCGCAATTTCGTAGGCAGGATGGGGCATCCTAAATCCGAAGTATACCTTTCTAACCCGGCAGTCGCAGCGGCGTCCGCCGTTGCAGGCCGAATTGCCGGACCCGATGAACTGGATTGAGGCAATATCTTCGCCGTGAATAGTCCCAAATAATTGAATGGCGGAGTGGACTTAATACCTGAAATGCAGGAAAAAAGTTATGATTATTAAAGGTAAAGCGCACAAATACGGAAGCGATATAGATACTGACGTTATAATCCCTGCTCGATATCTGAATAATCCTGACCCTCAGGAACTTGCAAAACATTGTCTTGAGGATCTCGACAAGGATTTTGTAAAGAAGGTGAATGCGGGCGACGTGATCGTTGCAGAAGACAACTTTGGTTGCGGATCTTCTCGCGAACACGCGCCCTTGGCGATTAAATTCGTAGGAGTGAGCGCAGTTATCGCAAATAGTTTCGCGCGTATCTTTTACAGGAACTCTATCAATATAGGACTGCCAATCCTGGAATGCCCAGAAGCCGTAGCTGGTATACAGAGCGGTGATGAACTGGAAATTGATATCACGACGGGAACCATTAAAAACCTTACGCGCGGATTGGAATACAACGCCAAACCATTCCCGGAGTTTATGCAGAATTTGATAGAATCCGGAGGACTTATCAATTATGCTAGGCAAAGGTTGGCGAAAACTTAGATCTCCGGAAAAGGCTATAGTTTGAAATGTCAAATAAAATCGAAATATACGATACCACATTGCGTGACGGAACCCAAGGCGAAGGCATAACTCTAACCTTGGATGACAAATTGAAAATCGCCCGCAAGCTCGATGAGTTTGGTGCAGACTACATCGAAGGCGGCTGGCCGGTTTCCAATCCGAAGGACGTGGAGTTCTTCAAATCTGCGGCTAAAATGAATTGGAAACATGCAAAAATAACAGCTTTCGGAAGCACTTGCCGGGCAAAGTTTGCTGCTTGCGAGGACAATAACCTTATTCACCTTATCGAAAGCGGCGCGCCAGTCATAACGATTTTTGGGAAGTCTTGGGATTTTCACGTTACCCACGCCCTTAAGATCGAGCTAGACCGAAACCTGCAACTCATTTATGATTCCTGCAAGTATCTGGCAAACCACGGCCGAGAAGTCATTTTCGATGCGGAACACTTTTTTGATGGTTACAAAGCGAATCCGGATTATGCTATTCAAGCTCTCGAAGCAGCTGTAAGCGGCGGCGCAACGTGCCTCTCCCTTTGCGATACCAATGGTGGTACTCTTCCAAGCGAAGTCGCTTCAATATTCGATGCTGTAAAAAATAAGTTCAGTGTTCGTTTGGCAATGCACGCTCACAATGACTCCGGCTTAGCCGTAGCAAATTCCATTGCAGCTGTTGAACACGGCGCTTCGCAAGTGCAAGGCACTATGAATGGATACGGCGAACGTTGCGGAAATGCCAATCTCTGCACAATCATCCCGATATTGCAGTTAAAACTGGGCAAGCAAGTTTTACCGGAAGGCAAATTGCAGGAATTGACCGAAGTCGCCCACTGGATAGACGATATCGCTAATCAGATACCTGATGACCGGCAGCCATTTGTCGGAAGGTCTGCATTTGCCCATAAAGCTGGCGTCCACGTAGACGCCATAGTGAAAGACAACCGGACTTACGAGCAAATAGATCCGGCATTGGTGGGCAATTCGAGAAGATTCTTGGTATCTGAACTCTCAGGATCAGGCACTGTTGTCCAACTGGCGAAACGACACGGCATAGACTTGAACAAGACTTCTCCGGAGGTCAAAGCCCTTTTGAACGAGGTAACCCGGCTGGAAAACGAAGGCTATTCCTTCGAGGGTGCAGAAGCATCCTTCGAACTTATGCTTAAAAAATCGCTCGGCTTATACAGTAAAGTGTTCGACCTTACCGGATTCCGCGTAATAATCGAAAAACGCGGCCCTCAGGAACAGCCAATAACGGAAGCGACACTCAAAGTTAGGGTTGAAGGCGAAGAGGAGTTTGTTGTCGCAGAAGGCGACGGCCCTGTGCACGCTTTGGATAATGCCCTTCGCAAAGCGCTAAAAAAATTCTTTGCCGATGAAATCGAAAAGATAAGGCTGTCAGATTTCAAAGTTCGCGTCGTTAATACTAAGGAGGGCACTGCAGCCAAAGTACGCGTTGGCATTGAATCGAGAGACGCATCGGAATCGTGGAATACAGTTGGCGTGTCCGAAAATATTATCGAAGCTAGCGTAAAGGCGCTTTTGGACAGCTTGGAATACGGTCTCCTTAAACATCTTGAAGATTGATTGATAAACTTCTAAGGCCACGCTTTTTAGCGTGGCCGTTTCTAATTTTGGGATTAAGACTTGAAAGTCATTATTGCCGACCACGCCGGTTTTTGCTTCGGAGTGAAGCGCGCTTTGGAAAAAGTTATCAAAGCTTCCGCTTCTGGTCCATTGGAAACTTTAGGACCATTGATCCATAATCCCCAAGTTGTCGCCAAATTGGCTGAGTCGAATGTCTATTCGGTCGAATCACTAGATGAAGCGAAAACTGGCCGAATTGTTTTTCCTTCTCACGGCGTAACCAACGATCTAAGAGAACTAGCCATTAAAAAGGGATTAACGGTCATAGATGCCGCCTGTCCTTTTGTTACAAAAGTTCACAAGCGGGCTCGTGACTTGGCTAAATCCGGATATATCGTGGTAGTAGTGGGTGACAAAAATCATTCAGAGGTTCGTGGAATTCTTAGCGCGGCCGGGTCGTCTGCGCTAGCCGTCAGTTCACCAAATGAAGTCAGGGAGAAAACCTGGAAATCTAAAGTTGGTGTCGTTGCCCAAACCACCCAGCTTTCGGAAAGGTTTGCCCAAGTCGTTGCTGCAATTGCCGAAACTGCACCTGAAATTAGGGCTTTCAATACGATTTGTTATGCTACTTTAGACCGGCAGCGCGCTGCGTTGGAACTGGCTAGAAATGTTGATATCATGTTCATAGTCGGCGGCCGAAACAGCGCCAACACAGCCCGGCTTTATGAAATTTGCAAACAGGTCGGCATTCCTGCTTATCACGTTGAAACCGCATCGGAAATTAGTGAGGAATGGGTAACTGGCAAAAAAACCGCAGGTGTGACAGCAGGCGCTTCAACCCCCGACTGGATTATTGCGGAAGTTAGAAATAAATTAGAGTCAATGTAAATGAGCGAGAGAGGCGGTGTCATAGATAAAGTTGAACCTTACAGCCCTGCGGCAAAAGCCGGCATAAACCCCGGAGACATACTCCTTAAAATAGATGGCTTTTCAATTCGCGACAAGATAGACTACGATTTTTACTCAGATGGACGCCGCAAGACTCTTACCATAAAAAGGGCGAATGAGATCCTCGAAATCAAACTAAATAAACACGCATACGAAGAAATAGGCATTTCTTTCAAAGAAGAGCTTTTTGACGGCATTCGTCAATGCGATAATAAATGCCAGTTTTGTTTTGTGCATCAGTTGCCGCGTGGTCTTAGAAAAACTCTTTATGTGAGGGATGACGACTACCGGCTTTCCTTTCTCCACGGGTCGTTTATTACTGCCACCAATCTAACTTCCGAAGATAAATTGCGTATAGTGGAGCAAAAACTGAGTCCCTTATACGTTTCAGTGCACGCTACTGATGATACAATCCGCCGTGAAATGCTTGGTTGTTCTGATGCTCCTCCAATTATGGATGTGCTTGAATGGTTTGCATCTAATCGCATAGAAGTCCATACACAGGTTGTCGTTTGCCCAGGTATAAATGACGGCCAAGTTTTAATTAAGACCATAGAGGATCTGGCATCTCTTTATCCTCGCGTTGCCAGCTTAGGCATTATTCCCGTTGGGCTAACATCCCACCGCAAAAACTTGCCCAAAATACGGCACGTCAGTCAGGAGGATGCTTCTAAAATAATCCATTTGGTATCGAAATACCAAAGAAAGTTTCTGCAAAATCTTTTTACCCGTTTTGTTTGGGCCGCAGACGAACTGTATCTTAAAAGCGGCAAAAAGTTTCCATCATATGACAGTTACGAGTCCTTCGTCCAATACGAAAATGGCATAGGTCTGGTTAAAGAATGGCTATACCTTGAGTCTAAGTTTATAAAAAAATTGGCAAAAGCAGGTCGAAAGTTCGATATCTCAGCGGATATAGTTACCGGCGTATCATTTGCTCCAATAATGTCAGTTTTCGCGAAAAAAATAAAAGATTTCGGCTTTGATCTTAATGTTCATCCTATAAAAAACGCTTTACTGGGAGATTGTGTGACTGTCGCAGGTCTTCTTGCCGGGCGAGACATCATTTCGCAATTGAAGGGAGCTTTGGAAACGAAACTTCTAATCGTGCCGCAGGTCGCATTGCGAGAAGATCGCTTTATTGACGATTTTTCTCTGCACGATTTAGAGGCGGAATTGAACGTCACGGTTCTGTCCTGCTTTTCTTCTCCGTTCGAACTCTACTCAGTGCTGACCAGCGAGATAGGGACAGATCATTTTCAAGCATAATCTTTACTTATTAGCCTCAAACTAATATACTTCTCATAAAAAGGCCTTAACCCCAATTGAGGAGTTTGTTTATGGCGTGCGACAATAAATCGAAAAATTTGAGTTTTTGCAACTGTAGCTACGATGGCTGTCCTAGAAAGGGCATTTGCTGCGAATGCCTTCAGTATCATTTAAAAAACAGGCAGTTGCCAGCGTGCTGTTTCCCTGATGACGTTGAAAAAACTTGGGATCGATCCTTCGCAAGGTTCATAGCTTGCCACTCCAAATAAAAGAAAATGAAGAAAACGCCGGCGGCAACTGAGTCTAATGAAGAGCTTAAGCGGCGTGCAAAAGAGATATACCGTATTTTAGAATCTATTTATCCGGATGCAAATTGCACTCTGGACCATTCAACGCCGCATCAGCTTCTAGTCGCTACTATTCTCGCTGCGCAATGCACTGACGAGAAAGTCAATCAAGTTACGCCGGCTCTTTTTCTTCGTTACCCTTCCATAAGGTCTTTTGCCTCCGCCGACCCCTTGGAACTTGAAGAATTGATTCGTCCCACGGGTTTCTTTCGCCAAAAAGCCAAGGCCATAATTGAATCGTCTCGGGAAATTTTGACACGCTTCGATGGAAACGTCCCGGATACAATCGAAGATCTCGTTACACTTCCAGGGGTTGGCAGGAAAACTGCAAATGTTATTATAGGCGTCGCTTTTGGAAAGCCCGCTGTCATTGTCGATACTCACGTAAGGCGAATTGCAAGTCGTTTAGGGCTGACGTCTAACACTGATCCCGATAAAATAGAAGCAGATCTTCGAAAAATACTTGACCAATCCATTTCTACAAAGTTTAATCACCTAATTGTCGCTCACGGCCGAAAAATTTGCAAATCCCAGAAACCTCAGTGTCCCGATTGTGCAATATTAGAATTATGTCCTTTCGGAAAAAAAGAACTGAATATAGCTACTTGATACAGGGTTGAAATAACAAGGCATAACAATTTCATAAGTCTTGATCTTACATAAAAGGAGCTTTTAATGACTAAATTAAACAACCTTTCTGAGAGGGTGATAAACGCTATTCGTTGCCCGTCTTGCCATAGCCATTTCCAGCAAAAAGAAAGCAGTCTCGTTTGTTCCAACATCGCTTGCAATAAAAACTTTCCAATCGTTAACGGAATACCAGTTTTAATAAACGAAGAGAATAGTCTGTTCACAGTAGAAGATTTCACCTCGGGCGAATCCAAAATAACCCTAATAAAACCATATCCAAAAATAATACAGCTGCTTTTTAGAATTAGGCCCCAAGATAGTTTAAATGTTTTAGGTAAAAGAAACTATGAACGACTGCGCCAAATCCTGCGTTCTGAAAAGGAATCGCCTTTGGTTTTAATCGTGGGAGGTGGCATATTGGGCGCGGGCATGGAACCTATAGCGAATGACTCTGAAATCGAATTGGTGGAGACGGATGTTACATTTGCCCCTAGAACCCAAATAATAGTTGATGCGCACGATATTCCGTTTGCCGACGAAACCTTCGATTGCGTGGTTGCTCAAGCGGTTTTGGAACACGTTGTAGACCCCAACCGTTGTGTCGCCGAGTTCCATAGAGTTTTAAAAAAAGGCGGTTATGTTTACGCCGAAACACCGTTTATGCAGCAGGTTCATATGAGGCCTTATGATTTTCAAAGATTTACAGATACTGGCCATAGGATACTTTTCAGAGATTTTGAAGAAATTGATAGCGGCGTTGTGTGCGGTCCCGGCATGGCTCTGGCATGGGCTTATAGATTTTTCTTTTTGAGCTTCGGATTTAAAGGATTATTTAAAAGTATGGTAAGTGCTCTCGCAATGCTAACGAATTTTTGGTTTAAATATTTTGATTACTATTTAGTTAAGACGCAGGAGTCGAGGAACGCCGGATCTGGATATTATTTTTTAGGGCAAAAGACGGGAACCTCTCAATCATTGAAAGAAATTATAAAGAAATACAGCTTTTAATTAATCGGGCAAAATGCGATATAATATTCAGCTCGTTATGCCCAAAAACGCTTTCAGTTATCAAGTCAAGGAGGATTTTTTCCAATTATGAAAAAATGCATTTCGGCTCCGGGAGCCCCCTCCGCAATAGGGCCTTATTCCCAAGCGGTTGAAAACAACGGTTTTCTATTCATTTCCGGTCAAATCCCAGTTGTTCCGGAAACAGGACAAATATGCGAAGGCCGCATTGGCGAACAAACGCACCAATGCCTTAAAAATTTATCCGCTGTGCTAGACTCAGTCGGAGGCAGCCTTGATGACGTTGTAAAAGTAACCATCTTTATGGTCGACCTATCCGACTTCAGCATAATGAATGAAATTTATTCGAGTTATTTCAAAGAAAACTTTCCGGCTAGATCCACAATACAAGTTGCAGCGCTTCCAAAAGGCGCCTTAATCGAAATCGAAGCTATTGCAATTCTCAAATGATTTTAAAAAGATATATTTCACCAAAGTTTTGATTGATCCCAAAGCGGGTATAAAAATAGTGCTTAAAGTTTACCAGGCTGGAAGCACGTATATAAATGTTTGGAACTTACGGCTAATTCTTGCGGATAAAAATACCCTCAAGAAATAACGCATTGAACAAAGTCTCCAAACAATACGTGAGTCCAGCCTGTTTAATGTACGGCTTTTTAGCGTTTTGCCACAGGAAAGCTTTACATGAAAATAGCCATAATGATATAATAATGCGCGGCTTGAAAGAAATGTCCGGAACGACCTATACGGGCGGTTAGTTCAGGGGGAGAACGCCTCGTTGACACCGAGGAGGTCACTAGTTCAATTCTAGTACCGCCCACCATTTTGCGATAATTATCCGGAGCGTGCTAGTCCAAAGCCTAATCGAAGGCTGGCGGGCTAGCTTTTCGTGCGTTTAAGGCACTGCTATTTTGTAAGCCGGAGGTTCTAAATGATTCTTGTAACAGGCGGCCTTGGCTACGTAGGAAGCCACGCCGTAAAAACCCTAATCAAAACCGGATACCGAGTCTTAAGTCTCGATAATCTCGAATATGGCCACCGTTCGGCCTCCGCGGGCGCTGAAGTGGTTATAGGAGATTTCGGCGATCGCAGCCTGTTGCAAAAAATTTTTTCAGGTGAAAAAATTGACGCAGTGATGCATTTTGCAGCTTACGCGGCAGTTGGCGAATCCGTACTAAATCCTTTCAAATACTACGAAAATAATGTCTCGCGCACTCTTATCCTTTTGGACGAAATGGTAAAAGCTGGCATCAAACTGTTGGTTTTTTCATCCAGCGCCGCCACTTATGGCGAGCCTAACCAGATACCTATTCCAGAGGATCACCCCAAAAACCCAACCAACCCTTACGGTCGTTCGAAGCTCATTATCGAGGATATACTTCGCGATTATGATACCGCTTATGGTTTGAAATCCATTTCCCTTCGTTATTTCAATGCATCCGGGGCAGACCCAGAAGGGATTCTCGGAGAAGACCACGACCCGGAAGAGCATTTGATTCCAATCGTTTTGCAGGTTGCATTGGGCAAGCGCGCAAAGGTAAGCATTTTTGGAACGGACTGGGATACTCCAGACGGCACTTGCATTCGGGACTATGTCCACGTTATGGACCTTGCCGACGCCCATTTGCTTGCTTTAAAAGCTCTTGCATCCGGCGCCAACACCACCTCGTATAATTTAGGCAATGGCAACGGATACTCTGTAAAGCAAGTTATTGAAATCGCCCGTGAGGTAACCGGAAAACATATAGAGGCCGTTGAAGCTGACAGGCGGCCTGGCGATCCGGCTAGGCTCGTGGCTAGCTCCGATAAAATACGAAGCGAACTAGGTTGGGAACCTAAAATCCCTGAACTTCGCAGAATCATCGAAACAGCTTGGGCGTGGCATTCGTCACATCCGGACGGATATGGAGATTGATTCTGCGAAAAAAGGAATGTGAAATAGTAAATGGCTCAAGAATACGATATTTCCCAAATAAGGCATAGCGCGGCGCACGTAATGGCGCATGCCGTAAAAAACCTATACCCTGAAGTCAAAATCGGCATCGGCCCGGCCATCGAAGATGGCTTCTACTACGACTTCGACAAACCCGAGCCTTTCACACCCGATGACTTGGCGAAAATCGAAGCAGAAATGGCAAAAATAGCAGAAGCCGACAAGCCGTTCGTACGACACGAAATATCTAAAGCCGAAGCAGAAGAATTATTTAAGGATGAGCAATACAAACTTGAACTAATTAGGGAAAATCCTGAAGATATTTCAACGATTTATGAGGAAGACGGATTTGTTGACTGGTGCCGAGGTCCGCACGTCGAGCGCACATCACAAATAGGCGTTTTCAAGCTTCTAAGCATCGCAGGCGCGTATTGGCGCGGAGACGAAAAGCGCCCTATGCTTCAGCGAATCTATGGCACCGCATTCAAAACCCGGGAAGAGCTGGACGCTTATTTGCAGCGATTGGAAGAAGCAGAAAAACGCGACCATAGGAAACTCGGCCGAGAACTTGAATTATTCTCTATAGACGATGAAATAGGGCCAGGGCTAGTTCTTTGGCATCCAAAGGGTGCTTTGGTGCGCAAGATAATCGAAGATTATTGGCGCGACGCCCATTATAAAGGCGGATATGAGCTTCTCTATACTCCGCATATTGCCAAAGAGGAACTCTGGCATAAAAGCGGCCACCTCGAGTTCTTTTCTGAAAGTATGTTCGGAGCAATGGACGTCGAAGAGACTCCTTATCGCATCAAGCCAATGAATTGCCCGTTTCATCTGGCCGTTTACAAAACAAAGATACGAAGTTACCGCGAAATGCCAATCCGCTGGGCTGAGCTAGGCACCGTTTACAGGTTCGAACGTTCCGGAGTCCTTCACGGATTGCTGCGAGTAAGAGGCTTCACCCAGGATGACGCTCATATACTTTGCCGTCCAGACCAGTTGAACGATGAAGTCACTCGAGTAATTGACTTCGTAATAGAAATACTCAGCCGTTTTGGATTTACTGAATACGGAATATATTTATCCACTAGGCCGGAAGAATACGTCGGCGATGATGAAGGATGGGAAGCGGCAACTTCCGCCCTTCGGAATGCTTTGGAACAAAAAGGGCTTCAGTTCAAAGTGGATGAAGGTGGAGGCGCTTTCTACGGGCCGAAAATAGACGTAAAAATTAAGGACGCGCTTGGCCGAGAACATCAATGCAGCACTATACAAGTGGATTTCAACGAGCCTAAATGCTTCGATCTCACTTACATTGGCGAAGATGGCAAGCCGCACCGACCAATAATGATCCATCGCGCCCTTTTGGGATCCTTGGAGCGTTTCTTCGCGGTTCTTATCGAGCACTATGGTGGTGCATTTCCAGTGTGGCTTTCACCTGTTCAAGCAATCATTTTGCCCATAGCCGATCGCCATCACGAATATGCGAACGAAACCGCAAACCTGCTTCGTAATATGGGTTTCAGAATAAATGTTGACTCCCGAAACGAAAAAACTGGTTTCAAAATCAGGGAAGCCGAAATGCAAAAGATTCCATATATGCTAATTGTCGGAGATCGTGAAGTCCAAAACGAAGCTGTATCAGTTCGCAGCCGAGAATCACGCGATCTTGGACCAATGAAAGTTAACGATTTTGTTGAGAAATTACAATCGGATATCTTGGCAAATCGTTGAATGATGGCATAATATACCATCGAAATGCAATTCGGCTTCTCAGAGTGTTGACAACTTATGCTTGTATTAGTTATACTAAACGCCGATTTGCATTATCTCCTATGAGGTGATAAAGGCCATAGCAAAAGATTTCAGGATGAATGAGCGGATTCGAGTTAAAGAAGTCCGCCTCATTGACGAGAATGGTGTTCAGTTGGGCATAGTCCCTACCGGTGAAGCTCTTGCGCTTGCACAGGAAAGAAACTTGGATCTTATCGAAGTCGCTCCGTCCGCGGTTCCGCCAGTGTGCCGCATCATGGACTATGGTAAGTATAAATACGAGCAAGCAAAAAAAGAGCGCGAGAGTCGCAAAAAAAGCAAAGTCACGGAAATTAAAGGCATACAATTAAGGCCATATTGCGACGAACACGACTACCAGTTTAAAGTAAAGAACACCATAAAGTTTCTCAAAGAGGGTAACAAAGTAAAGTTTACGGTAATTTTCCGTAGCCGGCAGATAACACATCCCGAGTTTGCAAGGGACCTGCTGAACCGCATAGTGGCGGAAGTGGGAGATCAAGCCAATGTGGAACGCCCTCCGACAATGGAAGGCCGCACTATGACTATGATTCTAAGCCCAAAACCCGCCAAAGCGGCAGCGAAGGCAAAGAAACCGGAAAAAGAAGAACCCGAGGTTAAAAATATCTCTAGCGAAGAACCTGCCGACCAAACCCTGGAAACGGCAGAGTGATTCGGCTTTTGAATATTAAACAATCACATAGTCTCGAAAGGACGACAGGCAGTTGCCCAAAACCAAACTTAAAACTAGAAAAACCGCCGCGAAACGCTTCAGTGTGAGTGGAACCGGAAAAGTAATGCGCTTCACGGCTGGAATGAATCATTTGAAATCCGGCAAGTCCGGCTCCCGCAAGCGCAGGCTGAGCATCAAAGGACAGGTCCGGTCTGAGACCAAAGCCATAAGCCGCATGCTTGGTGGGATATAACGCGCCAGGTGGCTGGCTTCGATCAGATTTTATATTTCACGCATAAGGAGTATTGCTAATGCCCCGCGTAAAACGAGGCACAATGACACACAAGCGCCATAAAAAAATCCTGCGGCAAGCGCAGGGATTTTGGGGCGCCAGGAGCCGTTTGTTTAAGACGGCAAAAGAAGCTGTTATGCGCTCCCTTCGCTACGCATATCGCGATCGTCGAGTGCGTAAAAGAGAGTTCAGAAGACTCTGGATTACAAGAATCAGCGCTGCTTGCAGAGCTAACGGAATGCCATACAACCGTTTTATGGAAGGTCTAACCAAGGCTGGCATCACTCTGGATAGGAAAACTCTTTCGGAAGTCGCCATCCACGACGAACAAGCCTTTTCTGAACTGGTCAACCGCGCTCGTGCACAGCTTAGCGCATAATCTTTTCTGAATATTCACAATTCTCGCCCAACGCCCAATAAGCTGAAGCATGGAAATCCGAACCGAAAGGCTTGGATCTCAAAAATATCAGCATTGGGCGTTGTTGCATATAGGGAAATTTCAAAATGAATGCGCCTAAGAACGAACGGCCCGAAATAAAAGAAATTATTGATGATTTCCAAAACCGAATATCGTCGGCGACAAGCATTTCGGAATTGGATCAAATAGAGGTCGAAATCCTAGGTCGCAAAGGTCGACTTACACTTTTGCTTCGTGGTATCGGAACGCTTCCCGTTGATGAACGCCCAATTTTTGGCCAGCAATTAAATGAAGCCCGAAAAAAAATCGAATCTATCCTTGCCGAGAAGAAATCAGAACTCGAAGCTGCTACCGCAGAAGCCCGCCTCAAAGCGGAAAGCGTGGATGTAACTCTTCCGGGACGTTTTTATCGGATCGGGCGCAAACACCCGTTGACGGTGACGATTGAGGAAGTTAAACGAATATTTATAGGCTTGGGCTTCGAGGTATTCGAAGGTCTGGAGATCGAAGAATACCGATACAATTTCGAAGCCTTGAATTATCCAGAAGAGCATCCTGCAATGGACGAGCAGATGTCCTTCTATATCACAGACAAACGCTTAATGCGCACACAAACCACCGCATTTCAGGCGAGAGTTATGGAACAACGCCAGCCCCCCATCAAATGCATCACCATAGGGCGCTGTTTCAGATATGAAGCTGTAGACGCTACGCATAGCCATACATTCCATCAAGTAGATGGATTTGGAGTAGATGAAGGGATTTCTTTCTCCGACTTAAAAGGGTTGTTATTGCAGTTCGCAAAAGAAATGTGGGGTCCAAACGTGAAAACGCGGTTCAGGCCCGATTTCTTTCCGTTCGTGGAACCTGGAGCAGACTTTTCAGTCAGTTGCGTCCTTTGCGGAGGCAGCGGATGCTCGGTTTGCAAGCAAACAGGTTGGCTGGAAGTTGCCGGTGCTGGTTTGATTCATCCCAATGTGCTTGAAGGTGTTGGCTACGATTCGGAAAAATACACCGGCTTTGCTTTCGGGTTCGGGATAGAACGCATGCCAATGCTTAAATACGGTATAGACGATTTAAGGCTTTTCTTGGATAACGATTTGCGTTTCTTGCGTCAGGTTTAGAACGCCTAAAACTAGAATGAAACTGCCTATTGATTGGTTAAAGGAATATGTCTCGTTTGACTGCAGTCCAGCTGAACTGGCAGACCTGCTGACAATGGCAGGCCACGAAGTGGAAGAATCCATAAGCCTTTCTGCCGCAGATGCCGAAAAAGCAGGAGGCACTTCCGCTTCGGCAGGCAGGCCCATTCTCAATCTAAAAATAACCCCCAACAGAGGAGACTGCCTTTCCATAGTAGGTCTTGCACGTGAAATTTCCGCAGTTCTAAATTCTCCTTTCACACCCCCACAAGTTGCTATTGATACCGAGTCAGGATACGGCTCGCCTATATCAGACGTCGTGAGTGTGGAGATTCAAGATCCTGATCTTTGCCAGCGATACTCTGCAGTTCTCGTCCGTAACGTAAAAATAAACCCTTCGCCGGATTGGCTCAAAGATAGGCTGATACAGGCCGGTCTACGACCTATCAACAACGTCGTGGATATTACAAACTACATTCTTTGGGAACTAGGACAGCCGCTCCACGCATTTGATTGCAATCTCATAAAAGGCGGCAAAATAATAGTCCGCCGCGCAAAAGAGGGTGAAATTATCACCACGATTGACGCCACAGAACGCCGCCTCGAATCCAACATGCTAGTCATTGCCGATGCGGAGCGAGCAGTTGCTGTAGCAGGAGTTATGGGCGGAATGGACAGCGAAGTGACCGACGAGACCACCGACGTCCTAATCGAATCCGCGCGTTTCGATCCGGTTTCAATCCGCACCACATCAAAGAAGCTAGGATTGGTTACAGAGGCATCTTATCGTTTTGAACGTCACGTAGATCCGGGTCTGTGCGTTTTCGCCGCGAAACGAGCTGCCGAAATGATGCGAGATATTGCGGGCGGCCAAATTGCCGCTGGTGTTCTGGATGAATATCCCGGCAGGCAAGACCCGCTTGTTTTGAAAGTCAGACCGGAAAGAGTCAATAAGATATTGGGAACAAATCTTACTCCCGACCAAATGATTGCTTATCTCGAAAGGCTTGGGCTTTCTACCTCTTTTGGCGAAGTATTGCACGTCACCATTCCTTCACGGCGTAATGATCTCACTAGAGAGATAGACCTAATAGAAGAAATAGCAAGGATTCACGGGTATAACAACATCCCGACAAAGCTGCCTTTAATGCCGATGCTTCAGGGCGCAGATGCAGAAATCAATCGGTTTGAGTCAGAAATTCGCGAAACTCTCCTGTCTTGCGGATGCCAGGAAGTAGTCAGCCATACATTTGTTTCCGATCAGTTGGTAGAACTTACCGGGATTTTGGAAACCGCGGTGAAAGTCAGAAATCCATTAAGTGAAGATCTCGGCTATTTGCGCCCGTCGCTTATTCCTTCTTTGCTATCGGTAGTATCGCGAAACCACGCATACGGTATACGCGATTTGGCTATTTTCGAGGTAGGAAGGATATACTCAAAAACTGCCGATGGCAGTTTTGAAGAACCAAGACGTACTGCGTGCGCTCTTAGCGGGATTCAATGGAATTGTGCGTGGAGCCTTGACCGTGAAACACTTCGAGCAGATTTCTTCCTCTGCAAAGGTATAGCTCAAGAACTATTGTCCAAGTTAGGCATAAAATCTTTTGAGTTCAAAAGGACATCAGCGCCTTATCTTCATCCAGGCAGAGCGGCCGAAATAATGGTTGGAGATACAATCGTTGGTGTTATAGGTGAAATATCATCTAGGGCAAGTGAATTGCTTGACTTGCGTGAGCCCGTTGTAGTATTCGAAATGGATACCCTTGCCCTAAAAAGCTTGAAAAAAGAGCAAAAAAGTTATAAGCCCGCTCCCAAATTCCCTTCTGTCAATCGGCATATCGCTGTTGTCGTGGACGTTTCCGTGGATTTTAAATCCGTCTATGAATCAGCATTAAGTGCCGATAGCCTTATTGAAAACATAGAACTAATGGATGTCTATCAAGGCAAGCATTTGCCAGAAAACAAAAAGAGTTTGACCCTCAGTATCGATTTTCGTTCACCAAAAGCCACGCTAACAGAAGAGCAGATATCTGTGGCCTTAGAGGCGGTTAAAACATCGCTTCGGCGTGATGTCGGAGCGGATTTCAGAGCCTGAAAAGAAAACCCTAATAGGGGGAATTGGAGATCAAAAATGGCGGTCGAAAGACAATCGGCAGTAGAAAAAGCTGAATCTGTAATAAGACAGCTAAGGGATGTCATTTCTGCGAGGGTTGTATTTAACGAGGATGGAGGCGTTGAAGAAATACACGCTCTGACCTATCCAACACGAATGCCAAAACAGGTGGTGAGGGATATTGAATCCGCTCTTCTCGCCCATTTGGGAATTAAAATTGATCACAAGAAAATCAGTGTTGCTCAGGTTCAAGGTGAACCTGAACGGGAAGAATGTCCTAGGCTGCGCATTTCCGATGTTTCAGTTTCTTTGATGGACAACCGTGCGCAAGCAAAAGTCCGACTAACAAATGCTGGCGTCATATATGAAGGCACCGCCGAAGGACATAACTCAACAATCGGTCAGCTTCGACAAGTTGCTTCGGCAACTCTTCGCGCTGTAGAGGAAGCCAAAGGCATTGAAGGAAAATTAATTTTAGAAGATCTCGTAACAGGCATTGCAATGGCTGGAAAACCTGTTATAATTGTCGCGGTTAACTACATTTCTCATCGCGGCGAGGAACTTCTCGTCGGATCCGCCGTAGTAAAGCAGGATTCTTGGAAAGCAGTGGTTAACTCAACACTCGACGCGGTGAATAGACGCGTCATTCAAAGTATGAGCGAAGGGTAGTGATTGCAGAGCCAACGGGCGCTGTTCTCCATTAAAGTGGAGTGACACCTTAACCCGAGCGAAGCGGTTATTCGCCGCCTGCCATAGCGGAGGCGGGCGAGTTTATTCGCAAAGGGGGGTTACTTACAATGCAGCGACTGATCAAGGTTCTTTTGGCGCTGGCTGCTCTCGCGGCGACTTGCGGAGCTAGCTTCCGAGGCTGGCCTCCTCCATAAGCCCGAGTGCGTAGTTTAGCTTTTAATGCGCCCGTTGGCTTGCCACTACCATTTTTTATATTTTATTTTTTCCATTACTCGGATTTCCCTGAAGATAAATCGCCTAACGCGGCATAATAATTTGTAAATCCTTTTTTGTTGGTCGCCCACATTAAAACTTTTCTAAGATAAAACAATGCAGAACGCCCGGCAAATATTCGCCAATTATCGGCGCATCTGTAACTCTGTGGTATTAACCGCAGGACTGCTATGCTATGTGCTTGACCCACAGCCTTTGCGGCTGATGGATGCCATCCCATTCGTGGCATTAGCCATTGCAATGGAACTTTCTCCAGTTCTCATTCGAGATGCCTATACTGAAGTTGCTGTTACATTTCCGGTTTTGTGGGCGGCAGTTCTATTAACAGGTTATCAGACTGGAGCTTTAGTGGCGGGTGCTTCTCTTATCATCGCGAATCTTATTGCTTATCCAAGCGCCGTTTTGGCAGCTAAATGGGGTGCTCTTTTAGTCCCTAGCTCTTGGTCGACCTCGCGCACAAAGCGAAAACCGTTGCTTGCGCTTCTCACCAGGCTTGCAGGTAATTGGACCGGTAGGCACGACTATCCATTCACCTATGTTCTAACCCTAATCAGCTATAATGCGCTTTCTTATGTTTTTCTGATTGGCCTCGCAGGACTGGTTTATAAACAAATTGGCGGCATCATTCTAGACCAAAATGTAATTTCAGGACTGAATTGGTCAACGCTTCCAAGTGTGCTATGGCCATTAGTCGTTTCATTATTTGTTTACGTAGCTCTGGATGCTATACACTACTCGGCTCACGACGCAATTCTGAACTTGGGTAAGGGTTCCACGTTTTCTTGGCGCAGTTTCGTACTCAATTGGCGTATGGGGATATTGCAATATCTGCCTGTCACCGCAAGAAACTACGCTTTCTTGGCGCCTTTCAGCTTCTTCTTAGCAGTATTGTATGCATTGTGGGGTCCATTTAGCTTTATTGTTTTGCTGATTCCTTTTTATGCTGCTAAGAATACCCTTCGGCTGACTATGGAACAATGGCGCACATACCGAGATACAGTCACCACACTAGGTACTTTGATGCAGCATTATCATCCATACACTAGAGGGCATTTGCGACGTGTCGCAGAACTCAGCGAACGCCTTGCCCGCGAACTCGGTATGCCTCCCAAAACGATTATGCTAATGGCGGACGCGGGAATGCTTCACGATATAGGCAAGGTAGGGGTAAGCGAAGAAATCCTTGATAAAACCGAAAAACTTTCAGAAGAAGAATGGGACATCATTCGTTCGCATCCCGTAAAAGGCGCCGAAATCCTGCAACACATGCCTTTTCTAGATGAAATTGTGGATTGGGTAAAGTATCACCACAAATGGGCAAACGGCGCCGGATATCCCGAAGACGGCAAAAAGAACGGTGAAGTTCCCTTAGAAGCCGCTATAATTGCAGTCGCTGATGCTTTTGATGCTATGACTGATGATCGCGAATATTCCATCGAATGGAAATGTGATTCCTGCGGTTTTATACCGGAAAACGGCGAACGACCTGATGAATGCCCTAAGTGTAAGGCTCCCAAACGGCGTATCTACCGAAAACCTTTGTCTTTGGATCAGGCTATTGATCAACTTCGCCGCGGTGCAGGCACTCAGTTCCATCCAGATGTTGTACAGGCCTTTGTAACTATGATAGACCGAGACGGAGTGCGTTTGAATGCCGGATAACCTTTTGAACTTTCAAACTGTTGGTATCGCTATTGCGACATTAATCGCTGCAGCTTGCCTTTATTTTTCTTATTTTGCGCTGCCCAAACGAATGGAACGGGCTTACCAGGATGCCCTCAATACTCTTGCAGCGGCGGTCGAAACAAAAGACTCCGGCACTATCGGCCACGCACGACGCGTCGCTGACTATGCAACAGCCGTCGCTTCTATCTTAGGGGTCAAAGGAAAAGAATTGCGCCGAATTGAATATGCCGCATTATTGCGCGACATCGGTAAGGTGAATGTGCCTCACTCCATACTGAATAAGACCGATCCGCTTACAGAAGAAGAATGGGCAATATTGAAAAGCCATTCTACCCTCGGAGGAGAAATGGTGGCGACAGTG
>FWPV01000840.1_pt1 | contig 92079 bp, 76 predicted proteins | sample 2228371 | NCBI WGS metagenome assembly FWPV01 (sample SAMEA103939776, study PRJEB20133) | metagenome
TCAAGGCCGGTCTCGGGGCCGGTGTCGCCGGCCGTGTCCAGGGCGCTGAGCAGGGTCTGGATGAACTGGATGTGCTTCTCTTCCTCCTGGGCCAACTGCTCGAACACACCGATGACGGCAGCGTGGCTAAAGCGCCCGGCGTTTCCCCGGAAAAAGTCTCGCCCTTCCTCTTCGCGTTTCAGAGCGTATTGGTATATTTTCTTCAAATCCATTGTTTCCTCCCAATCTGTTCAGGCGATCCACCACTCTGGTGGTTACGCTGCTTCAACCCTGACGGCGCAAACTTTGAGCTGCGGGATCTTGCCGATCGGGTCCAGTGCAGCAATGGTCAGCTTGTTGGCCGCTGCTTCGGCAAAGTGCCAGGCCATGAACACGACGCCCGGCTCGGTCTTGGGGCTAACCACCGCTTCTGCCTCGACTGTGCCGCGCCGCGACGACAGCCGCACTCGCTGACCATCGGTGATGCCCAATTGGGCAGCGTCGGCGGGGTTGATCTCGACCAGCGGCGCAGGGTAGATGGCCTTCAATCCTGCCGAGCGGCGGGTCATGGAGGCGGTGTGGTAGTGATACAGCACCCGGCCGGTGGTCAGGATAAAGGGATAGGCCTCATCCGGCTCCTCGGCAGGCGGTTGCCAGTCCACGGCGCTGAACAGGCCCAGTCCTCGGCTGAACTTGCCTACGTGCAGGATGGGGGTGCCCGGGTGGTCGGTGTTCGGGCAGGGCCATTGCAGGCCCTGGTCGCCGATGCGATTGTAGGTGATGCCGGCGTAGCTGGGGGTCAGGCGGTTGATCTCGTCCATGATCTCCCGGGGCGAGGAGTAGGTCAGGCCGTCGTAGTTCAGCCGGCGGGCGATCTCGCCGATGATCCACCAGTCAGGCCGGGCCTCGCCGGGCGATGGCACCGCCGGTCGGACAAACTGCACCCGCCGCTCCGAGTTGGTAAAGGTGCCCAGCTTTTCTGCCCAGCTTTGGGTGGGCAACACCACGTCGGCCAGGGCTGCCGTCTCGGTCAGGAAAATGTCCTGGACTACCAGGAATTCCAGGCTGCGCAGGCAGTGCTCGGTGTGATTGGCATCTGGGTCGGATAGCAGCGGGTTTTCTCCCATGATGTACAGGGCGCGGATTTCACCGCTCTCGGCCCGGGGCAGCATCTCGGTCACGGTTAGCCCTACCTGGTTGGAGAGGGGCGTTCCCCAGGCCTCCTCAAACTTTTTCTGGCTGGCTTCCAAGGTCACGGCCTGGTAACCGGTATAGACGTTGGGCAGGGCGCCCATGTCACACGCGCCCTGGACGTTGTTCTGGCCGCGCAGGGGGTTCACTCCGCCGCCCGGCAGGCCGATATTTCCCAGGAGCATCTGCAGGTTGGCGCAGCTCAACACGTTGCGGTGGCCGGTGTTGTGCTGGGTGATGCCCATAGCATACAGCATCGCGCCCGGCTTGTGGGTGGCCAGCAAGTGTGCCGCTTCGACGATCTGCTCGGCCGGCACGCCGCAGATCGCCGCGACCCGCTCCGGCGGATACTCCAGGATCTTGGCTTTGAACTCCGCAAAGCCCTCTGTTCGCTCGGCGACGAACTGTTTGTCGTACAGATCTTCTGTGATCAGAACGTACATGATGCCGTTGAGCAGGGCGATGTCGGTGCCCGGCTTTTGGCGGATGTGGAGCGTTGCATAATCGGCGATGGGGATGCTCCGGGGGTCGCAGAGGATGACCTTGGCTCCCCGCCGTTTCACCGCCTGACGGATGCGCATGCCCAACACCGGGTGGTTTTCGGTGGTATTGGAACCGATGATGAAATAGAGTTGGGCTTGTTCGGCAATGTCGTCGAAGGAGTTGGTCATTGCCCCAGAACCGAAAGCTGTGACCAGACCGGTCACTGTAACACTGTGTCAAAGGCGAGCACAGTGGTCTATGTTGTTCGTCCCCATCACGGCGCGGGTGAACTTTTGCATGACATAATTTTCTTCGTTGGTGCACTTGGCCGAGGCCAGGGCAGCGAACGCCGACGGCCCGTGCCGGTCCCTGATCTCCCGCAGCCGTGTGGCGACCAGGTCGAGCGCCTCGTCCCAGTCAGCTTCTTCCAGCTCACCTCCCTTTTGGCGACGGATGAGTGGACGGGTCAGTCGTTCGGGGTGGTGAACAAAATCCCAGCCAAAGCGCCCTTTGACGCAGGTCCAGCCGTGATTGGCCGGCGCATCCCATTTGGAGGCAACGCCCAGAATGCGCCCATCCTTGACCTTGAGGTAGAACTGGCAGCCCACACCACAATAGGGGCAGGTGGTCGCCACTTTTGTCATCTCCCAGGCTCGGCCCTGACCTTGGCCCAGCACAGGGTGCAGCGCCGCCGTCGGGCACAGCTCGACGCACATGCCGCAGAATTCGCACGGACTGTCTTGCAATGTACCATCGAAGGCGGTGCCGATCTTGCTTTCCCAGCCGCGCCAGATGACCCCAATGGCCTCCACGCCGTTGATCTCCTGGCAGGCACGGACGCAACGGCGGCAGAGGATGCATTTGTCATAGTCGCGCACGAAAAACGGGTTGGATGTGTCAATGGGATAGTGGTGCTGCGTACCGGGGAAGCGGCTCTGTTTGATGCCGTATTGGTAGGCCAGGTCTTGCAGCTCGCAGCTTCCCGTCCGCTCGCAGGTCATGCAGTCCAGCGGATGGTCAGATAGCAACAGCTCCAGGACAAAGCGCCTTGCTTCCTCTACATGGGGCGAGTGGGTCTTGACCTCCAGGCCGTTTGTCGCCGGGAAGGTGCAGGCCGGTTGCAACGTCCGCTGTTGAGCTACCTCCACCAGACACAGGCGGCAGGCACCGATCGGGGCCAGGGCGGGATGATGGCACAGGGTTGGGATTTTGATGCCGGCGGCTGTTGCCACCTCCAAGATCGTCCGTCCCTCTGGAGCCTCGATTTTCTGTCCATTGATGGTAAGGGTCACCGTCGTCATTGCAGATTGCCTTTCCGTTCAGGATCAAATGTTTTCTATGCCAGCGACTCAACTTCCGATATCTGTCGCGGCGGAACCGGTTCAAAGGCCAGTTCCATCTCTTCCAGCCATTCGAGATCACAGCGCAGGCAGCGTTTGCATTCCTCCTGGGCTGCCCGCTCATCCAGGCCTAGCTCCACCTCGCAAAAGTTACCCCGCCTCTCCTCCAGCGGGAGTTCGGGCATCTCTGGTGGGCGGGCCTCGGCATAATCGTCCAGGTTGAAGGGCTGGTCTACCACCTCATAGCCGGGCAGGGTGATGATCTGCTCCACCTTGCCGGTCTGCAGGTAATGGTCCACCGCCCGGGCGACGGCGTTGCCCTGGGCTACCGCTTCGACCACCGAGGCCGGCCCGCTGACGGCGTCACCGGCGGCAAAAACACCGGGCCGGGAGGTCGCCAGGGCCTCGTTCACAAGCAGGGTGTTGTCGCGCTGGACCTGAACCTGCTCCGATAGTCCGTCCAGGTCGGTCGTCTGGCCGATGGCCGGGATCAGCACGTCCAGGCCGATGACGAACTCGGAGCCGGAAATCGGTACCGGGCGGCGGCGGCCACTGCGGTCGAACTCGCCCAGGGTGTGGCGCAGGCATTCCACGCCGCTGACGTGGCCGTCGCCCAGCACGCGGGTGGGGTTGGTCAAGAAGTGGAAGATGGCTCCTTCCTCTTCGGCGGCGTCAATCTCGTCTTTGTAGGCCGGCATCTCTTCGCGGCGCCGCCGGTAGATCACGTGGACCTCGCTGGCACCCAGGCGCCACGCTGTGCGGGCAGCGTCAATAGCCACGTTGCCGCCGCCGACCACGCCGACCCGTTTGCCCTTCAGGTCGGGCGCGCGGCCCAGGGCCACATCGCGCAAAAAGTCCACGCCGTGGATGACCCCTTCCTTTTCTTCCCCTTCGATCCGCAACTTGGAGCTGCGGTGGGCGCCGATGGCCAGCACCACGGCGCTGTATCCTTGCTCAAAGAGGGAGTCCAGGGTAAAGTCGCGGCCCAGCGCCTGGTTACAACGGATCTCGACGCCGGCGCGGCGGATATTGTCAATTTCGACCTGGAGGATCTCCTTTGGCAGGCGATAGTCGGGGATGCCTACGGCCATCATCCCGCCGGGGACGGGGAGCTTTTCGAACACGGTGACCCCGTAGCCCTGCTGGGCCAGGCGCAGGGCAGCGGTCAGGCCCGCCGGTCCGGAACCCACCACTGCGACCTTTTCCGCCTTGGGTTTACCCAGAATGGGCGGTGTCCAGGGGGTCTTGAGCTCGTGGTCGGCCATAAACCGTTTTACGGCGCGGATGGCGATCGGCTCGTCAATGTCCCCGCGCCGGCAGCGGGTCTGGCAGAAGGCGGGGCACACCCGCCCACAGACCAGCGGGAAAGGGTTGGTCCGACGGTGGATCTCCAACCCCTCGGCGTAGCGGCCCTGGGCGATGAGCGCCACGTAGCTGGGCACGTCTACGTCGGCCGGGCAGGCGTTGGTGCAACGGGCACGGACCAGCTCTTTGCATACGCCGGCCGGGCACCTCTTTTCCACAATGTGGGCGCGAAACTCATCTTCAAAGTAGCGCAATGCCGCGTTGATCGGCCCCGGCGTCAGTTGCCCTAGAGCGCACAGGCTGCCGGTCTCCATCCCGGCGGCGATCTGGCGGATGGTGTCCAGGTCCTCCAGCCGGCCCTGGCCTTTGGTGATGCGGGTCAGGACTTCCAGCAGCCGCTTGCCGCCCATGCGACAGGGGATGCATTTGCCGCAGCTTTCGGCGGCGGCAAAGGTCAGGAAGAACTTGGCAAACTCGACCATGCAGGTGTCTTCGTCCACCACGATCATCCCGCCGGAGCCCATGACGGCCCCTACCTCCTTGAGGGAGTCGAAATCCACCCGCACATTCAGATGCTCGGCCGGGATGCAGCCGCCCAGCGGGCCGCCGGTCTGCACGGCCTTGAACTTTTTGCCGTTGGGCACGCCGCCACCAATGTCAAAGATGATCTCGCCCAGGGTGATGCCCATGGGGACCTCAACCAGGCCGGTGTTGTTTACCTTGCCGGTGAGGGCAAAGATGGCCGTGCCGGGGGAGCGTGGCGAACCGATGTTGGCAAACCAGTCGGCCCCACGGAGGATAATCTGCGGCACGTTGCAGTAGCTTTTGACGTTGTTCAGGTTGGTCGGTTTGTTCCACAGCCCTCTGACGGCGGGGAAAGGGGGGCGGGGACGGGGCTCACCCCGGCGTCCCTCGATGGAGGCCAGCAAGGCCGTCTCCTCGCCACAGACAAAAGCGCCTGCCCCTTCTTTGACATAAAGACGGAAGGAGAAACCGGATCCCAGGATATTTTCCCCCAACAGGCCATATTCCTCCGCCTGGGCAATGGCGATCTTGAGCCGCTTGATAGCCAGCGGATACTCGGCGCGGCAGTAGATATACCCTTCTTTGGCACCTACAGCATAGCCGCAGATGGTCATGCCTTCGATCAGGCTGTGCGGATCGCCTTCGATGAGGGAACGGTCCATAAAGGCCCCAGGGTCTCCCTCGTCGGCGTTGCACACTACATATTTGACATCGCCGGGGGCCTTGGCCGTCAGCTCCCACTTGATCCCGGTGGCAAAGCCGGCGCCGCCTCGCCCGCGCAGTTTAGAGGCCTTCACCTCCTCGATCACCTCCGCCGGCGTCATGGAGGAGAGAACCTTGACGAGAGCCTGGTATCCATCCCGGGCGATATACTCTTCGATGTTCTCCGGGTCAATCATGCCACAGTTGCGCAGGGTGATGCGCAGCTGTTTGCTGTAAAAGGGGATTTCGCCGTAGAACGGCACCGCCTGGTGGGCCGACGGTTCTTTGTAGGTCAGCCGCTCCACAACGCGCCCTTTGAGCAGCGTCTCTTCCACCAGGAAAGGAACGTCTTCTGTCTTGACCTGACAATAAAAGATACCGTCAGGATAGATGATCATCACCGGCCCCATGGCGCAAAATCCACGGCAGCCGGTGTGAATCACCTGGACCTCGCCTGCCAGCCCCTGGCGCTCAACCTCTTGCACCAGAGCCTGGTAGACGCCCGTCGATCCAGAGGCTTCACAGCCGGTTCCGCCGCAGACCAGCACACTGGCCCGATAGATTGCTTCGGTCATCTCCTACTCCTTTGTAGCTATCAGTTATTGGCCATCCGCCATTCGCTGCTGTCCAATCCCCTCGGTGGGCACCCGGCCCAGGGCCCATTCCTGGACAACCTGGCCGTGGATCAGGTGCTGTTCGATCAATCGCGGCACCATATCGGGGTGGACGTTGCAGTAGGTGATGCGCGGTTGGCCCGCCTGTTCGATGTCTACCAGCGGTTCTTTGGAGCACATCCCGATGCAGCCAACTGTGGAGACGTGGGCATCAATCCCCCGCTTTTGCAATTCGGCCAGGATAGCGTGCATTGTCTCACGGGCGCCGGCGGCGATGCCACAGGTGCCCATGCCGACGACGATCTTGGTCCCCGTCTCGGTGCGGACCTTTAAGGCTTGCTGGGCTTGCTCGCGAATCCTTTGCAGTTCGGATATACTTTTGAGCTTGGGCATGGTTTCCTCTTTTCTCCGTGGCCTGCGAGAGTGTCAGGCATTTGTGGTAAAGGTCTGATCTAAACGTTCTGCCCGGTTCGGCTACAGCGAGAATCTGTAGCTCCAGGACCGGGCAGACCCGGAAAAAGGGCGAAAAAGATCTGAGCCACTGCCAGAACCTTTTCTTTCTGGATCCTCAGGGTCAGCCAGGCGTCATCGTCCATCTGTTTCACGCAAGGCATTTCTGATAGGCCGGAACCCTCGACTTTGTGAAGTCTAACACGAACCTGTCTGCCTGTCAAATATCTGCCTTGCTGTGGGTGGGTTTGCAGCCGGCCGTGCCCGGGGGCGAAGCGGAAGGAGGTGTGTGGGGGTGAGGGGTAAGGGGTGGGAACTTGAGTTTTCTGCGACAGTGTGATACGATAAATGGGGAAATGAGCAAATGGGCAAATGGGGGAAATGGGCAAATGGGCAAATGGGCAAATGGGAAAATGGGGGAAATGGGCAAATGGGCAAATGGGAAAATGGGGAGATTCCTTTTGAGACGGAGCTGATCGAGCGCATTAACTGGCTCATTCGGTTGCGCTGGCTGGCCGTTGCCGGCACGACGGTTGCCCTGATTCTAGGATGGCTGATCTACCGCAACGCTTTACCCCTGGCGCCGCTGGCCGGTACTATTCTGGCTATTGCGCTTTATAACAGCCAGTTTTATCTCTATGCACGCACTCTTAGATTGAGCCAGGCCGGTATTGCCCGATTGCGGCAGGTGAGCCGTTTTGCTTCCCTCCAGATCGTGTTGGACCTGCTGGCCCTGGCCGTTTTGATCCACTTTTCCGGGGGCGTCGAAAATCCGATGTCTCTGTTTTTTGTGTTCCATACAATTATTGCTAGCATCCTCCTGTCACAGCGGGTTAGCTTCCTGATGGCTACTTTGGGGGCTTTGCTGTTTGCCGCTGTTGCCGGGTGTGAGTATGGGGGCCTGTTGCCCCACTATCATCTGCCTGTCCTTGGGGAGATTGAGCTTTATCGGGCCGGTGGCTATGTGCTGACGGTGGTGGGCGTGATGGCTCTGACGCTGTGGCTGGTGGCCTATATGACCTCTTCGATCAGTGTCAGGTTGCGCGCACGGGACCGGGAACTGGTAGAGAGCCATCGGGCCACCCTGACCAAGAGCCTGGAATTGCAAGTGGCCAACGAACGTTTGCGGCGAATTGACGCTGAGCGCACGCGGTTCATGACCCTGGTCACCCACGAGCTGCGGGCACCCATCAATACCATCTATACCTGTGTGGAGCTGGCTTTGACCGGTTATGCGTCCCCCGAGACGGTGCGCGATATGCTGGAACGGGTCAAGCGGCGAGCCGCTGAGCTCTCAGAGCTGATCAGCGACCTGCTCCGCCTGGCCCGGGCGAGGGAGGAGGCAAGCCGGGACGAGGAGGTTGGGATCGTCCAATCGGCCGATGTGCTGCAGAGCGTGGTCCAACTGATGAAGACCGAAGCGGATAGCAAAGACCTGTTCCTCAGCGTAGACATAGACCCGGACCTGCCGCCCGTCCGGGCCAATCCCGACCGTCTAAAGTTGGTGTGGACCAACTTGTTGAGCAATGCCATCAAGTATACCGAGCCAGGTGGGATTGTGGCCGTGGCGCTAAAGCACACGCCGGACCAGGTGATAGGCACCGTGCGCGACACCGGCATCGGCATTGCCCCTGAGGATCAGCAGCGGATCTTTGAAGAGTTTTACCGTGCCGACAATGCCCGTGCTCTCTGTCCAACGGGTACGGGGGTGGGGTTGGCCATTGTGCGGCGCATTATCGAAAACTGGGGGGGCAAGGTATGGGTTGAGTCGGAGCTGGGGCTGGGGAGCAAATTCACCTTTGTCCTGCCCAGAGCTGATGTTTCTGCGAGCCGGAGCGGGTAATCTTTTCTACTCGTAGCCGATCATTCTCCCGCAAGCTTGGTTTCGGAAATTTGCCAGCCGGCGGCAGGGTAGGCGGATCGGGCGGTTTATGCCTCTTGATCCAATAGCTGCCGTGTATGGCGCAGCCGCGAGGCGATGACCTCGGCCAACTGCTTCATCACCACGAACCCGATATGTGGCTTGTGGTCAAAAAGGGCGTTGAGGTCATCGGCCTTGATGGCGAGCAGGGTTACCGGTTCCAGAGCAGTAGCCGAGGCGGTGAACCGCTGCTGTTTGACCAGCGACGACCAACCAAAGATATGTCCCGGTTTTACTTCCTCGATAGTCGCTTCGCCGCCGGGTTCCAGGACGGAACGTAGGTGGATGTGCACCTGGACACGCCCTGCCCGCAAAATAAAGAGTCGGTCGGCCAGTTCCTGCTCGGAACAGATCAGCTCGCCAGCCTGATACGTCTCTTCGTGGGCAAGGAGGGCGATTTGTTTCAGATCCTCGTCGCTCAATCCACGAAACAGTTCGCAGTCACGCAAGGCTTCTATCGGAACCATGCTACCTCCCCCGGTGTAGCTGCAACAGATGCATGCAAAACTGACGTTCTGGGTTCAAAGGAGTCATTCGTCCTTTTCTTCACCCCTGTCGAGAAAAGTTGCGGTTTTGACGGCTCGGCTCCTGGTTGGCACAGCCCCTGTCACAACATGGGTCCAGAAGCCGGCCATGAGCACCACAAGCCACAGCAGCACTGTGAGAAAAGGGGCGGTGAAGGTCAGGTGCCAGAGATCGAACGGCTCCCAGGGTTCATACCAGGCCGCGAACGCTCCCCAGGCGATGAGCCACACAGCGACGGAACTGAATAGCGCTATACCGAGGCCGGCCCATAGCCCAAGGCCACAGGTCGCTAGCAGGACCGGGATGATATAAGCGGTGGCTGCCGGCGACCCCAAGCCAAAGCTGGCAGCATCGGCGGTGATGAGCAGCAACAACAACAGCACCAGGAGCCAGGTTGCCGATCGGACGCGGCCGATTCGTGCCAGAGCGACGATCCCTGTCAGCAACAGGCTGAGGATGAGCCCCAGCAACACCGTTTCCCAGGCCAGATCGCCGGTGACCAGCCAAACCAGGATCAGGGCCAGGACCACGGCCATGAGGCCCAAACAGGTAACGGCGACAAGGCCTGCCCGTCCGCGCAGCAGGAGATCGTCCTCATTGGGCAACAAAGCTTGCCAGATTGAGTGCAAGCGATCCATTGCGTGTCTACCTTCCTCTCTCGAACCTATCTCACCGCTGGGCGCAGCACCGCCTGGATGCCGGTGACCGGCTCCTGCTGCGGATGGAGCGGCTTGTGATGGCGAACCTGCGGCGGTGGAAGGTGTGAAGAATAGCCCGAGCTGGGATGTGCCCTCGATCGTGTGTTTTCCTGGGCACAAGGCTCGCTAGAACAGATCGAATGGCCCGGCCCCTTGTGCGAAAAGCAGTGCAAAATCTCAATCGGGTGCGATAAGTTCGGCTTCCCCTTCGGCAATATATTCGCGCAGCCACTGCCAGACCTGGGGATGGGATAGCGGAACCTCTCCCAGCTCAGCCTGAAAGGCGGCTGTATCGAACTCGAACATTTTGCCGTTGACCTGGTGATGGTAACGCAAGCGCACCTGGCGTTCGGCGAGCAGGAAGGCCAGCAGCGTGTCGGCCATGTTGCCCAACGGTGCCCGATCCAGGTGGCTGTGGCGAAAGCTGGCCGTGACCGTTGTCCCCTGGCCCAGGGCTGACTGCAGCTCAAGCTCCCCATCGCACTGTTTGGCAGCTTGGGCCAGGAGTGGCAACCCCAGGCCCACGTGACGGGTGGTCCTGGTGGTGAAGAATGGGTCTACGGCCTGCCGGGCCGTTTCGGCGTCCATGCCACGTCCGTTGTCTCGCACCGTGATGATCAGCCGGTCGGCCGCCAGGTCTTCAACAATGCGCAGCTCTACCTCGGTAGCTCCGGCTTCCAGGGCGTTTTGCAGCATGTCCAGGATGTGCATGGACAGCTCGCGCATCCTTTGGCCCTCGCTGGGCGGGACGTCCGTCCGTCGTCCTTCTACTCCAGGCCGTCTACGATGCCGACCATGCTCTCCGGCACCAGATGGCCCACCACCTTGTCGTCAATCATAGCTACCGGGGCCAGGCCACAGGAGCCCAGGCAGTAGACCACTTCATAGGTCACCCGATAGTCAGGGGTGGTCTCACCCGCTTTGATTCCCAGGCGGTTTTGGGTTGCATCAATGATGCGCGCTGCCCCTCGCACGTGGCAGGCGGTTCCGTCGCACTGGCGGATGACGTGTCGCCCGCGGCGAGCGAGGTAGAATTGGGAGTAAAAGGTCACCACACCATAGATCTGGCTCAGGGGGACGTGCATCTCCTGGGCGATCGTTTTGAGCACCTGTTGGGGGAGCCAGCCATAGATCTCTTGGGCTTTTTGCAGCACCGGGATCACCGCTCCACGCTGTGTTTTATACCCTTTCAATACCTCGTACAGGGGTGCCAGGTTCAGTTCCTCTTCTGCCATGTATCTCCTCCGCAAAAAGGGTACTTTTACTGAATCTTGACCCATCGGCCTTCCTGGCCGGCCAACGCCAGCGCCAGCTCGGCCACGGCGGGCTGCTGTATTTTGAACATCGTCCGCGCTGTCATCTCTTCCAGGCGGTGGGCATCGCCGCTGACTATTATGCCATAACCTGCTGTCTGCGGCAAGCGCCGGGCCACTTCTGGCGGATCGGCCCTCCGCGACAGTTCCAGGCCGGCGATCGGCAGTCCAGGCGGCACGAACCCCAGGTTGGCGATCAAGCTGTTGGCCGGGCGGTCCACATGGGCCGGCAGCACGATCCCGCCCAACGCTCGCACACCGGCCACCACCTCTTCCACCGACATTGCCACCGAAACCGACAGCAGCCGTTTTTCCGTGCGCAGGTACTCGCCGCCGGCGTCTACCACGAACTGAGCGCCGAAAAACTCTTCGTCGTTCTCCCGGTCCGGCAGGGCAGCCCACACCTGTTCCTGCCAGGCCAACACCTGATCCAGCCTGTCGAACAGGCAAACCAGGTGGACCTCCTCCCGGCTTTGGACCTCCATGCCGGGCAGCACTGTCAGGCCGGTGCCGGCTGCCGCCTCGATCACCGCAGCGACATTGTGGGCGGCGTTGTGGTCGGTGATGGCAAGCAGTTCCAGCCCCAGCTCTCTCGCCCGGCGGACGATGAACGGTGGGATCATCTCCACCTCGGCGCAGGGCGACAGAACAGTGTGGACATGAAGGTCAGCCAGCAGATAGTGCCACATGGCTGCTTACCGGGTGCGAGGTGACCTGAAGGTACGTCGCGCCTCAGATTCCTGCAATGCCGAGGGCACTCAATTGACCGACTACGGCAAAGGTCGTCTGCGGTGAGCTCAACAAAGTCACCCTGTTTTCCTGGGCGCGGTCCACCGTTTCTTGATCCGGTGTCACCCCCTCGGTGATAATCACGGCGGCCAGGTCCAGCAGCGAGGCTACGGCCACGACGTTTGGATGGGCTTGTAGGGTGACCCACACATTGCCTGACCGGGCCTTGGCCATTACACAGCTCAGCAGGTCTGAAGCATAGCCGCCGCTCACCGGGCGGTCCATCTCTCCACCGACGATCACCTGCAGCCCCAGCTTGCTTACCAAATCCTTGACAAGCACCGTCGCCTCCCCTATTCTTCGGCCGGTGGAATGCGGAACCAGGTCTCCAGGCGGGTGCCTTCGCCCAGTTTCGATTCCAGCCGCATCTCATCGGCGCAATGTTGGATGTTCAACAGCCCCATGCCAGCGCCAAAACCCATCTCGCGGATCCACTCTGGAGCTGTGGAAAAACCAGGGCGCATGGCCTGTTCCACGTCGGCGATGCCGGGGCCGGTGTCGGTCGCCACAATATGTACCTGGTCCGGCTGGATCTCGACCACCATCTCACCGCCTTGCTCGGCGTGGATGATCAGGTTCATCTCGGCTTCGTAGGCGGCCACCCCCACCCGCCGGGCGATGACCGGACTTCCTCCCAAACGTTCAATCGCCCGCTTGATCTTGCTGGAGGCGGCTCCGCCGTGGGTGAAATCCAGAGGCTGCACCTGGTAGCGCAGGATCAGGCTGGTGCGGTCGGATACAATGTCCTCAAAGATGTGGCTGGCCCGATAGCGATGGATCTCTTCCTCGCGATAGTCCACCTCCAATCGGCGCAACAGCCCCCGAATGATCTCACCCCGCGTCAGGATGCCCACCAACTGCCCAGAGCGATCCAGGACCGGGAAGCGGCCAAAATCGAAGCGGATCATGCGGTTGATGGCCTGGACCAGCGGTTCATCCACATAGAGTGCCTCGACCCCGGTGGTCATTTTATCCCTGACCAGAGTGTCCATCTCCCCCTTTTCCAGGGCCTTGATCAGATCCTCCAGGCTGATGATCCCCACCAACCTGGTCCCTTCGACCACCGGTGCGCCGGAGATGCGCTTGAGGCGCAGCAACTCCTTGAACTCGCGCATAGGGGTCTGAGGGGTGACGGTGATCACCTCCTCTTTCATGACGTCCCTGACGCGGAGGGTATAAATCAGCTCCTGGAGGCGCGAGCCTTCAGCAGAGTGGATGGTCATGCTAGGTTTTGTCCATCAGGTGGCCGGGCAAACAGGGGTTGGAGGCGGGCAGGCCGGCTGCAAACAGTCGGCCACACGCTTCATACATGGTCAGGCGGGTAGAGAACAGGGGAATTCCAATCTCTTCGGCCAGGGCTATCGTTTCTGGGGGCGGAACCTTGCCGCGCACAAAGACAATGGCCTGAATGCCAGCCATCTCTGCGGCGCGCACCGCCTGGGGATGGACGAGCCCTGTCAGCAACACCGAATTGGGGCGAGCAAAGGCCAGGACGTCGCTCATGAGGTCGGCCGCAGCCCCGCCGGTGACCACCTGTCTCAAGTCTGGTTGGCGGGACACTACCGTCCCTTCGAGCAAGGTCAAAATCGTCTGCAAGTCCATCTGCTACTCCGCTTGGGTGGCCGGATTGAAAAAAGATGAGGAACGCCCCCACTTGCCACGGAGGCCTTCCTCTCTCCAGGTTGGGTGTTCTGGAGTCCGGCCGACGACATCGTCTTTTGTCTCTACCAATTTGCCGGCACAGTGGCTACATCTCCGGCCTGTTATGGGCAGTCTAGCACAAATCTGGGTGGCTGTCAAATTCTTTCAACCGCTTGCCTGACGTAGGCGCTTCAGGCGCTGCTACCTCTTGGGCGTTGGCCTTGACACGGTTTGCCCCTGTGCCCAAGTCGGGGTATACTTGATCACGAGTCTGGCGGGGAGGGATGGATGCCTGTCGTCAACGTCAGCTACGGCGCCCAAACACGTGCTGTCGAGGTTCTGCCTGGGACCGGGTTGGGGGAAGCTGTTGCCGGCACCGAGCTGCCGCTGGAGCAGCCGTGCGCCGGACGAGGCACCTGTGGCAAATGCCGTGTCCTGGTCGAAGGCGGGGGGGCCGCTGCCGACCGGCTGACCCCTGTGGATGAGGTCGAGCGGCGGCTCCTGTCAAAGGCAGAACAGGCAGCCGGCTACCGGCTGGCCTGCCGGGCCAAAGTGCTGGGCGATGTCAGCGCCGTGTTGGCCCCGGTGGTAGTCTATTCCGGCAAGGTGTTTCGGGGCAGCGATCGCTTTCGCAACAACGATGAACCGTTGGGGTTGGCCGTGGACCTGGGCAGTACCACGGTCGCTGCATTCCTGGTGGGCCTGACCAGCGGCGAGGTCTACCGTGGTGCGGCGGCGCTCAACCAGCAGACTACCTTTGGCGCGGATGTCATCTCTCGCCTGGCGGCTGCCCGCAGTGGCCCGCTAGCCGCCCAACGCCTATCGAACCTGGCTCTGGCTTCTATTGTCCAGGCCGTTGAGGCCCTGCATCTGCCCCGCCAGGCGCTGAACCGCGTCGAGCGGGCAACGGTGGTGGGCAACACGGCCATGCACCACCTGCTGCTGCGCTTGCCGGTGGATACCCTGGCCGAGTTGCCGTTTCAACCTTACCGCCACGACCCGATCCGGGGGGCTGATGGATACCTGGCCGGCGCTTTCCCGGCCGGGGTGCGGGTGGACCTGCCGCCGGTGATCGGCGGGTTTGTGGGCAGCGATGCCTTGGCCTGCCTGGCCTACTTTGGCTTTCCCGATGGGACCGATAGCCGCTGCCCGGCCCCGATGATGGCGGTGGACCTGGGCACCAATGGCGAGATCATGGTCACCGATGGGCGGCGGGTGCTGGTTGCTTCCACCGCCGCCGGCCCGGCCTTTGAGGGAGTGAATATCTCGTGCGGCTCACGGGCGGTAGATGGAGCTATCGTGGATGTGCGAATTGGGGAGGAGGGGCAAATTGCCTGGCGAACGATAGGCGACGGACCGCCGCTGGGCCTCACCGGCTCTGGCCTGTTGACCCTGATCGCCGAGCTGCGCCGGGCGGGTGTCCTCCACAAAAGTGGCCGCTTCAACCCCGACCGGCCCGGCTTCCAAAGCCGGTTCGATGCCGATGGCGATGGCGTGCGGCGGTTGCTGCTGGTCGGGGCCGACCAGGTGGCCGAAGGGAGCAGGCCGCTCTACCTGACGCAAAAAGATGTGCGCGAGCTGCAAAAGTCCAAAGGGGCTGTTCGGGCGGCGAGTGAAATCCTCCTGAAGCAACTGGGGCTGGTCCCGGCCGACCTGGAACGGGTGGTGCTGACCGGGTCGTTCGGCGGCCAGGTGGATGTGGAGGCCGTGCTGGAGATCGGCATGATCCCGCCAGTGCAGCGCCAGGTGGTAGAGACCTTTGCCAACGGTGCCGGCATGGGAGCGGCTCTGTTCTTGACGGATGAGGGTTTCGCCCTGGGAGAGCGGCTGGCGGCCCATGCCCGACAGGTGGACCTGGATCAGGATGCCGAGTTCAACACCCGTTTCGTCGGCAGCATGAACCTGTGTGAGGATTGGGGGCGGTAGGCGACTTGATCGTGCATCAATTTTCACCGCAGTGAGATGGCAAGAACCGCGAAAGGGTGCAAAGAGGAGGAGAAATGATAGACCGAGTTGAGCAGATGTATCAGGCGGTGAAGCAGAAGCTGCTAAATCTGGAGATCAACCCGATTCAGCCGATTGACGAAAAGGCGCTGGTGCGGGAGACGGGAGGCAGCCTGACCTTGATCCAGCAGGCGCTGGAGCGGCTGGCCAGAGAGGGGATGGTGGTCAAGGAACGGGGCCGATGGCGGGTGTCGCGGGTGGCCACCGCTTCCATCATGCGCGAAATCTTTGAAGTACGCACCACGCTGGAGGGGATGTGTGCCCGCCTGGCGGCAGAGCGGATCACCGAGGAACAGATTCAGCGCATGGAACAGGTGCACCGCGACTTTGAGCGGGTGCTCAAAAAGGAGGATAACAAGGCGCTGCTGGCAGTGGACCACCAGTTCCACCAGTTGCTCTATGAGGCATCGGGCAACCGGTTCCTGGCCCGGGCGCTGGAGGAGATGTACCTGATGGTCTATCGCCTGTCTTATTTTGCCTTGGACCGCATGGCCAGTGTGCGGCCCAATGTGGAGGAGCACCGCGACATTCTAGATGCACTCAAGGCCGGGGATGGGCGCTCGGCGGAGCAGCACATCCAGCATCACATTACCCACTTTCAAACGATGGTCGAGGGGTTGTTGTAAGGGGGGTCAGCCGCGCAACAGGTGGAGGATCAGGGCCGCGGCAACAGGTACGGTCAGGTTGTCTATGCCCCACGGTGACAGGGCTTCTACCAGCGTGCAGACCAACGCTACCACCCCGCCATAGATGAGCGTCAGCAGCCAGTTGATGGGCGGTTTGTCCACCAGGTAGGGCATGATCAGCAGTGCCAGGCTGGTGGTGATCCAGCTCCAGAACAACATGGCTATCGAGCCTTCCAGGGATCGGGTTCGCCCACCGACCGTGTAATGGTGATAGCCATAGCGTTGGCCGATGACGGCGGCCATGGCATCCCCCCAGGTCATGGGCATCAGGCCGGCGACCATCAGCACCGGCTGGCTCCAAAAATAGTAGATCAGGGCAGCAAAGGAGATGGGAAAGTAGATGGTGCCCAGATTGCCCCGTTCGCCGGTTTCCATCGCCTTGAAGGTGCCGCGCCAGTAAGAGATGGCGTTGATGATCACAAAGGTCGCCGGTGGGATGAGGGCCAGGTACCAGGTTTTGAACAGCAGCACGGTGCCCACCACCCACAGGCCGACGCCGATGTGGATGAATTTGCGCGTGAACTCGGCGGGGCGACGGCCAATGCGGCGCAGCAGCTCCCCCAGGGCAATGACGCCGAACACATAGGCGTAGGAAACGGCCAGTGCGGTGTAATCAGGTTTCCACCAAGCCATTGCGTTAATCCCCCTTTGGGCTGAGGTCTGCCAGGGCTACGGCGATCTGGGCGGCCACGGCAGCGTTGTTTTCGAGCAAGGCGACATTGGCCTTGAGACTGGCCCCCTGGGTTTCTCGCGCGATCCAGCGCAGCAGGAAAGGGGTGGAAGCACTTCCTTCGACGCCTCGCGCCTGGGCCTCGGCCAGGGCTGAGGTGATGGCTGCCTCCAGTTGTTCGGCGGGCAGCTCAGCCTCGGCGGGCACCGGAACGACGATCAGAGTGCCCCCTGTCAACCCCATCTGTCGGCCGGCGTGGATGATGGCCGCCGCCTCGGCCGGTGTCTCCACCCGTACATCAACCGGCAGTCCACTGTGCCGGGTGTAAAAGGCGGGAAATTCGTCGCTACCGTAGCCGATCACCGGCACGCCGGCGGTTTCCAGCCACTCCAGGGTGGCCCGCAGGTCAAGGATCGACTTGGCCCCGGCGCAGACCACGGCCACAGGCACCGTGGCCAGGGTGGGCAGGTCGTTGGAAATATCGAAGGAGGGGGTGCGGTGTACCCCGCCAATACCCCCTGTGGCAAAGACGCCGATGCCGGCCCAGGCGGCCACCGTGGCTGTAGCGGCGACGGTGGTTGCCCCATCTTCGCCACGAGCGACAACCACAGGCAGGTCACGGCGGCTCACCTTGCGGATCGCTTTGGCAGTAGCCAGGTGCTCCAGCTCGGCGTCGGTCAGGCCGACGCACATCTGTCCGTCGAGCACGGCGATGGTGGCCGGGATGGCATCATGCTGGCGGACGGTGGCCTCCATCTGCCGGGCGGTCTCCAGGTTGGTGGGGTAGGGCAACCCGTGGGCGATGACGGTAGACTCCAGGGCGACGACCGCTCTCCCCTTTTCCAAAGCTTCTCGAACCTCGTCGCTCAAGCGCAACATTTCTTGCCTCTTCCTAAATCACCAATCGGTCATACAGCCGTTCCAGGCTCAGAGAGGGGCATACCGTTTCCCGGCATTCCAGGGTGAGGGCTGCTGCCGAGACCCCCAGCCGCACCGCTTCGACGATGGGCAGGCCATTGAGCAGGCCAAAGACAACGGCGGCTGTCAGCGCATCGCCGGCCCCGGTCAGGTCCACGATCTCGACCTCGATGGCCGGGATGTGGCCGCTCTCTTGGGAGGTAGCGTAGACCAGGCCGGTTGCGCCCAGGGTGACGATAGCAATTTGCACTCCCAGGCTCACCAGCTTTTGGGCAGCGGCCAGGGCGCTCTCGCGATCGGTCACCGGTGCGCCGCACAGCGCTTCGGCCTCGGCGGCGTTGGGGGTCACCAGCAGCAGGTCGGCCAGGTGGGGGCAGAGGCGGGGGGCCAGGGTCGCGGTGGTTGGATCGGCGCAGACCGGCACGCCGTGTTGTTTGGCCAGGCGAAAGATGGTGCGCAGGGTGGCGGGTGACAGGTTGGCGTCCAGGACGACCATCTGGGCATCGCGGAAGAGAGCGCGGTGGCGATGGATATAGTCGGGCGTTATCAACCGGCGGTGGATGCTCATGTCGTCAATGGACATCGCCAGATTGCCGGTCTCGTCCAGCACGGCCAGATAGGCGGCGGTGTGGTGGTTGGGGCTTACCAGGACGTGGCTGACGTCAATGCCACACTCGCGCGCCTGCTGCAAGATATGCTGCCCGGAGCTGTCGTCGCCCACGGCTGAGAGGAGCACGACCTGTTCGCCGAGGCGGGCCAGGTTTTCGGCCAGGTTGCGGCCCACCCCGCCGACGCTAACGCGGATGGTGCCGGGGGTGGAGGTGCCGGGCCGGATTCGCTGTGCAGCGCGGCCTTTGGTGTCTATGCTGGCGGCGCCGATGATGAGAAGGTGACAGGCTCCCTTCATTTCTTTTGGCTCCCCTGCTTCTTGGGCTTTGGAAGTCTCGTCAAGTCCGATCGGACGCTGAATGCAATGAAATCCCGTTTTTTAGCCTACCTGTTCGGCATTTGTGCCTTCAGGCAACAGCACCGAACCTGGAAAGTCGCCCATGATCCGGCTGCTCCGTTGCTCCAGATATTCGTCAATCTCGTACCATGCGGCATACTTTTCTGGATGCTCGATTACATCTTTGTCTATCCGATCGTACGTCTGATAGTTCTCGATCTCCATCCAAATCTCAACGTCGAGGTCGCCTGGGCCTAACCCGAATTGCCGGGCAAAAGCACGGACCGACTTGACACCGGGCATGGCGCATAACATCTTGTACCCGTGTTCGTTGTACCACTGGACAAAAAGATTTACCCTTCTGGATTTCAAGCGACCTGACCACACGTGATAAATTCGATAGACGCCCATTTTATATTCCTTTTGAGAATATCTGTATTTTGCCCCATTTTGCCTTCTCAAAGGCTTGACAAGCCGCCCCTCTTGTGCTATAATCCTTCTATCTTTTAAGGGGAGGAATTATACTTATGTATCAAGGAACACAGAGGGGCCTCAAGGTTTGGTTCAGAGATGAGATCCAAAACACTTTGATGGCCATAGACACTGCGAACCTTGACCTCGTTTCTACCATTGATTCGGCAGAGATGCAGATCTACCGCAAAGGCTATGCCGCAGCGATCCGGGCGGTTGCTGCAGCTTTTGGCATTCCTTATCCTCCTTCAGGGCAGTCTACTCCTCATACCGAGGTTGTGGATTCGCCCGGCTGGACTCCCCGCATTCTTTCCTGAGCCCGTTGGGGCGGTGTTGTTTTTGTAAATGTTTCAAGCCGCCATCTGCGCCCCTGCGCAGATGGTTATTGGGCGTCTCTGTTTTTTTCCTCGGGCGGCGGCGGCAGGTTAGCTGTTGCCTGCAGCAGCCGTATTGCCTCGCGGGGCATGTAGGTCAGCGCGAGAGAGTCTGCCCCAACGTTGCGCATTGCCAGTTGGAGCTGTAGTTTAGCTCCTGCCACAAAAGCTTCATATCCTCCGGTTTTGTGCAGCTCGTGCAGGATGTTGGCAATGTCGCGGATTCTCCTGGCTGTGGCCTCCGATCGGGCTGCTTCAACCATTTCGATACGTGCCATTTCCCCTGTAGCCTGATATTCGGTCTTCCATCGTTCCCAGGCGGCTTGCCAGCCTTCGATCCATTGCTGTGTTACTTCATCCTTCACTTTGACCTGCCCCAGTTCGACCTTTAGAATCTTGGCGCCAACTCGGTCTGCGGCGACATGCAGCGCATCTTCCAGTTCCTGCCGGATGACCCGTCGGGGATGCTCCTGGGCCGGACTTTCCGGTCCAATGAGGCGATCCAGGGGATAGCGGGCCAGGATGGATCGGAGTGTCCCCTCGGTGGCCGAGACGACGATCAGCCCTTTCCAGTCCAACACCCGCTCATTTTCAGGGCGATGGGCTTCTCGGATCCATTTGCTCGTCGAGGCGACAAAGACGGCGTTGGGATCCATAGGAAATGGCTTTTTGCCACTTGGTGGCTCGCCTCCATCTTGAATCTGCATCATGATATCGGTCTCGCATGTAACCGGAATCCCTTCCTTGCTCATGCCTACGACCGGGAACTGCCACCGTCTGGGGCGAAGGTCTATGATGTCATAGATCCGTTCAAAAGGCTTCAGCTTGGGGAATCCGGGGCCTTCCACCCTGGTGAGCCGTCCGGCCCTTTCCAGCACAACAGCCGAGTCTTTACGGATGACCATATTGCCCGGCCCGCCCACCTTGACGATCAAGCTGTCGGGATCGTTGATTTTCGTGCTGATTTTACCTTCCTCGACCAATATGTAGGGCCTGAAATTGGCCTGGCCGAATAGGCGATGGACCAGATACCAAAAGACCTCGCGCCTGCTTTTGAGGGCATACAGGGCTTGCATAAATCTGATGGACAGGACAAAGGTCGCCACAATCGCCAAGGTCGGCGGGATCAAGCCGGCGACAAGCTTCAGGTCCAGTTGCCATCTTGCTACAGGCTTGTCTGCCGCCTGCAGGGCTATGACGGTCAGCAAGCTCAAAAGGGCATAGAGTGCTATAAGCACTGCCAGGAGGCGTCCCCAGAACCCAAGAACGCGCCTGAAATTGAACATGGCTATGCCCCTTGCCCTTTTGGCGATGGCCCGGAGAGCGAGGGAGGTTTCCCCGCAGAACGCAGATAGGCCAGCTTGCCTTTGGTCTCCTGCTCGAGCTGGGTTTCTATAGCGGGGTTGTGGGCCATGCGCTCCAGGGAAGCAACCACAGCGGCGGCGAGCAGCTCATCCGACATATCCTCGCCGTTGGCCAGGCTCTCGGCAAGCATCTCGGAAACGGCTACGAGTAGATTCTGTTCAACCCCAAGCCGCGCCTGCTCCACGAGCCGTGTTCGTTGGGCTTCACCTTCTGCCTGCATGATCTGGATCCGGTTCTGCCATTTGGCCTGCCAGTTGGCGATCCGCTGCTGGATCAGCTCGTCGTCGGTGGGTAAGAGATTGCTGATGCCTCCGCCCAGGATCTCGATGCCAAAGGGTTTCATGGCTTTTTTGAGGCGTGTCAAGAGTTCGTTGCGGATTCGTAAGCGTGGATCCTGCCTGGGGTCATGAGGAGCAGGCTCTTCATCCGGTTGATAGTAGAATACAATGTTATCCAGGGGGCCATTAACGCAAGGGCCTAATGCCAGGCATAGGTCGTCGAATTTGTAGCGGGAGATGATGTCCTGCACGATGGGAACGGCGTGTATTTTAACCAGATCCTCCCAGTTGTGCTTGTGTTCTTGTGGTTGTTCCACCACCTCGCCGGTAATGGTCTGGAGGATGGCCCGGCGTTGGAATGGAAAGGGTTTGCCCAGCTCCGGTTTTTGCCCGCTCCAGTGGATGCGGAAGGGGCAAAAGGTCAAAACGCGCAGGGGGATACCATCTGCTGTGCGTGCTTCTACAGGAAAAGCCCTGAGCTGTGGGCGGAGGTCAATCACTTGCTGGATCACTTCAAAGCGGCCGGTAAAGGTCAGACCCGGCCCATCCGGCACTTTGATGTCGCTGCCATCGGTGATCACGGCGATGTGATCGCAATCGGTGATAACGATCCCGGGCCCACAAAAGAAGGACCTGTAGGGGCTGCCATCTACCCGTTTTTCCAGCTCGCGGTCATTCATGACATAGTAGGGATAATTGGTGCCGAGGGAGAAGGTGATCAGGCTGTGGAAGGCCTGTCCGCGTTGGCTGTTGTTGCGGAGAGGCAAGAGGAAACCGGAGAATAAATAGAGTGTTCCCCAAAACAAGATGTTGGTTGTCAGGGCGATAATGAGTGCACCTGTGCTGGCGGCGATCCAGTATCCCACTGCACCGCTTAGGCAGAGGCCTAGCCACAGCAGGCTTATCAGCGTGACCCCTTGGCGTTTGCCCAGCTTGTGGCCAATGGCTGCTCCGAGCAGCTCAACCGCGCCGATTGCGACCAGCAGGCCAGGCCAGCCGGCCAGCCTGGTGCCGAGGATGCACAAGGCCGAGGCAATGGCCGCAGCGACCATGAACAGGATCAGGCCACAGCCCCTTTGCAGAAGGAAGCCCAGGGCTGCTGCCCCCAGGATCATCGCGGCAGCAATGCCTAATTCAGCGAGAATGAGATCGTTCATTTTGTCCGGTTCTGCATCATGGCCTTCTGGACGGGTTGCCAGCAGGCCGAGTCCGAACCCGCCCGACCGCTGGAAGTGGGCTAGTCAACGATTCCTTACATGCTATTGTACCACGAATTGGCGCAAGGACCAAGTTTGGTTTATCGCGCTTACGGGGGATCGGCAAATAGCTCTCGTCTGTGGGGGCCAACCGCCTGGATGATAGGGCTGGGAGCGAGTCCTCCTTGGTTGAGGAAGGCATATGCTCACAACCTCACCCGAAAATCGCGCAAGATACTCCCCCCTACAAACTCGCGCAGAATCGAATTGTCCGGAACCAGGTCGGGTGCCAGCGGCTCAAACCAATCTAGGAAGGCTAACAGCCGCTTGGCCTCGATGTAGGCCCGGCTGCCCGGCCTGACCTGCAACAGCAGCGGTTCGGCCAGTGGTTTGAGCACTGCCAGCTCGTACACCAACGCCGAGTTGAACATCACGTCGGCGTGCTCCTGGTAGGGAAAGATCCAGGTCTTTTCGCCGCGCCTCACACTCTCCCATCGGTCAATCGTCTGCTGGGCCGTGTAGCCCCGCTGCGCCGCGTCACGCACGATGCGGCGCAGGAGGCGCGTATCGGTGGTCGGCACACGGTTGTGCTTGTCAATATTGAGCTGCGTCAGCGCCGAAACATAGACCCGATAAGTGCGTTCTGGCGGGATGCTAGACGTCAGGTCGGGGTTCAAGCCGTGGATGCCCTCCACCAGGATGACGTGATCGGGCCGCAGTTGTACCGCCTCGCCCACCTCCCGCAGGCCGGTCTGAAAGTTGTAGCGGGGCAAAACTACCTCTTGCCCGGCAAGCAGCCGCAGCAAGTGGTCGTTGAACAAGGCTACGTCCAATGCTGCCAACGACTCGAAATCATATTCCCCCTTCTCGTCACGGGGGGTCTTGTCCCGGTCTACGAAATAGTTGTCCATCTCCAGGGCAAAGGGCCGCAACCCGTTGGCCAGCAACTGGATGCTCAGCCGCTTGGAGAAGGTGGTCTTGCCCGACGATGACGGCCCGGCGATGAGCACCAGCCGCACCTGACCGTGGCGCCCGGCGATCTCTGCGGCAATACGGGCTATGCGCTGCTCGTGAAGCGCCTCGGAGACCAGGATTACTTCGCGCACCCGTTCGCCGGCAATCGCCTTGTTGAGCGCACCGACGTCGGGGACGCCCATCAGCTCCAGCCACTCGCCATACTCGCGAAAGACGCCCACCAACTTGGGATAGTCCACGAATGGATGGAGGTACATGGGCGGATCGCTGCGGGGGAAGCGCAGGATAAAGCCAGGTGGATAGTCTTGCAAGCCAAAGACGCTCAGGTAGCCGGTGGAAGGGACCATATACCCGTGAAAGTAGTCACGGAGGCCACGCAGCTGGTAGAGGGTCAGGAAATCTTTGCGCCGGTGTTGCAACAACCGCACCTTGTCATCGCCCCCACGCGCTTCAAAGAGGGCAATAGCCTCGTTCAGTGGCACCCGCTCCTTGCGGATCGGCTCGTCGGCAGCCACGATCTCCCGCATGCGGGCTTCGATCTGGGCCAGTTCATCGGCGGTGAACGGATCGCGGCCACGCACCTGGCAAAAGTAGCCGCCAAAGGTCAGGGAGTGGTCCACGTACACTGTTGCCTGAGGAAAGAGCTCGTGGATGGCGACTACCAGCAGAAAGGTCAGCGAGCGGCGATAGATGCGAAAGCCGTCGCTTTCGGCCATGGTGATGGGGGTCACCTCAATGTCTTTCTCAACCCGATAGGTCAGCTCCCGCAGCTCATTGTCAATCAGAGCGGCGACGGTGGGAGCATCGGGGTCCGAACCGGCAGCCCGGATAAATTCCTCTAGCGGTGTACCAACCGGCCCCTCGAACACGCGCCCGTCGTCAAACCAGACCTGCACCGTCTCGCGGGGTTGCGCCGGATAGATATTGGGTATGGATCGGATATTGTTTCTTGCATCTTGCATCTTGCATCTCGCCTCTTATTTCTTGCTTTCCTGCACAAGCCAGCGGGCGATGAATAGAAATAGAAGGGCCAAAAGCGAACCTTCCACAACCTGCACCTGGCCGATGGTCCACGGGATGAGGTTCAGCCATTGCCCGGCGACCTGGCCAGCAGCAAACCCGATCACCGCCGCCAGCCAGTAGAACACCAGGTCGCGCAGACGGCGGCCCTGCCACACGTAAAAGACGGCAGCATAGATCGAAGCCAGGATGAGAGAAAAGACCAAAGCTGGTGTTTGAGGCACAATTTCCATCGTCAAGCGTCAAGCGTCAAGTGTCAAGCGTCAAGCGTCAAGCGTCAATCGAATAATCCCCCCGCCGAGCACCACGTCTCCCTGATAGGCGACAACCGCCTGACCAGGTGTAATGTCGCGCAACGGGGCATCGAACTCTACTCTGGCCTGGCTGCCCTCCAACGGTATCCAGGTGGCGTCGGCCAGGGCTGCTTTGTACCGAATCTTGGCCCGGACGCGCAACGGGCTATCGGGTGGCTTTCCATTGACATAACTCACAGCCTCGGCCAGCAGGGAACGTCGTCCCAGTTCTCGTGCCGGGCCGACGATGAGGGCGTTGCGCTCCACGTCCAGGTGAAGGACGTATAACGCCTCCGCTGCGGCGATCCCCAAGCCCTTTCGCTGGCCGGCTGTATAAAACGGCAGGCCCTGATGCCGCCCGATTTCCCGGCCCGCTGTATCGAGGATGGGGCCGGGCTGCACCGCATGGGGCGCACGTTGGCGCAGAAAGCGCCGGTAATCGTTGTCGGCGACGAAACACAGCTCCATGCTTTCAGCCCGTTCGGCCACCGGCAGGCCGCGCTGGGCTGCTATCTGCCGCACCTGGCCTTTGGTCAGGTTGCCGACCGGGAAAAGCACCTGTCGCAATTCCTCCTGCCCCAGCATATAGAGCACATACGACTGGTCTTTCTGAGGGTCGGCGCCCATCCGCAGCCGGTAATAGCCGTTGACCCTGTCAACCCGCGCATAATGCCCCGTTGCCAGATACCGGGCATCGAGGGCCTGGGCGTGCTGCAGCAGGCGACCGAAGCGGATATGCCGGTTGCAGGCCAGGCAGGGGTTCGGCGTCCGGCCCTGGCTGTACTCGGCGATAAAATAGTCCACCACGCGCGCCTGAAACTCGGCTTCATAGTTGACCAGGTAGAAGGGGATGCCCAGTTGTGCTGCCACGCGGCGGGCATCGTCCACGGCCTGGGGCGCGCAGCAGCGGTTTTCCCCTTCGGCCCAGAGGCGCATCATCACCCCGACGACATCGTAGCCCTGTTCCACCAGCAGGGTGGCGGCCACAGAGCTATCCACGCCGCCGCTCATGGCGACGACGACCCGCTCCCTCCTGGCGATCAAATCACCCCCTCACCCAAAGCCTGAAACAGGACGCCGTCCTATTCTGCATTTTCAAATAGCCATTTTTCGAGCTGGCGCAGGCGATCCGTGCCTTTCATCTCCTCAGCAAAGAGAGGCAGGCGGGTGATGGCCATCCGCCCATCGTACTCGGCCTCTAGCAGGTCCAGGTAGGGGCGCTGCATCGCCTGACGGCGGCGCAGGAACTCGGAATCGGCCTGCAGGATGACGTGGTTGACGATCAGATGCTGGATTTTCAGGCCCACGTGGGCAAAATCTTGCACCAGCCGCCGCGCCTGATAGACCCCCAACGCTTCAGGGATAGTCACCAGGATAAACTCGGCATGGGCCGGGTTGCGGAAGAAATCGGCGATCTCTTGCGATAGTTGCCGCCAACTGTCAATCAGCTCCAGGAAGGGCACCTTGTTGAGCTGCAACTTGTCGCGCACATTCAGATATACCTTGGGGGCTATCCGCAGGTGGCTCAAAAACTTGTAGGGCAGCTCCAGCAGGCGCAGGGTGTCGCCGGCCGGGGCGGTGTCCCACACTATCAGGTCGTAGCGACCGTCGCGCACCCGTTCCAGGATAAAATCGAGCAGGAACTCTTCCTGGATGCCGGGGGCCAGGCCGACGTAATCCACCACTTCGTCGTAGGGCATGTCCACGAACACCTGCGACGCAGCATAGATTTCGGGGCCGAATTTGTGCTTCCAGCGGCGCATCACTTCGTCGGGGTTGATCTCCAGCCCCCACAGGTTGGGTATGCCGGGGATAGGGGTTTCGACGGCTCCGATTTCGGCCTCAAAGATATCCGACAGGGAGGGGGTCAGGTCGCTGGACAGGATCAGGGTCCGCCGGCCGGCCAGGGCAAAGTGCACAGCGGTAGCAGCCGACGTGGTGGTCTTGCCTACCCCCCCCTTGCCGCCGAACATCAGGACGCGCTTGTTGCTTTGGTTCAGATCTGAAAGGGACATGGAGCCAGTATACCACAAAAAGCCAAGGCGGTAAATGTGCGAGCCATGATTTGACAAAAGGCCCACTTCAGTGTATACGCACAGCAAACGGTTTCTGCGAGGAAAAAATGACCAAACGCCTGGTGCTCGTTGCCGGGAACATCGGCACGGGCAAAACCTCCCTGACCGAGCGGTTGGGGGCGCGGCTGGGCTGGCGCACCGCCTTCGAGTCAGTAGCCGACAACCCCTATCTGGCCGACTTTTATGCCGATATGCGCCAGTGGTCGTTTCATTTGCAGGTGTTTTTCCTGGGCCATCGCGCCCAACAACATCTGGAGCTGGCCCGCTGTCCCGAGTCGGCCATTGCCGATCGGAGCATCTATGAAGATGCCCATATCTTTGCCCGCGCTCTGTACCACCTGGGCAACCTGAGCGAACGCGATTACCGGGCCTACCGCCACGTGTTTGACCTGGTGGTAAGCAGCCTGCCCCGCCCTGACCTGCTGCTCTACCTGCAGGCCCCCGTTCCGGTGCTCATGGAGCGCATTAACCGGCGTGGCCGGGCCATCGAAAGCGGCATCACCGCCGACTATCTGTCGCTGCTGGAAGCCTTTTATGGTGAATGGTTGCGCACCTTTGACCTGTGCCCGGTACTGACCATCCGCACCGATGACCTGGACTTTGTGCACAAAACCCGCCACCTGGATATCGTCGTGCGGCGCATCCAGGAGCGGCTGGCAGGCAGGGAAGAGGTGATCTTTACCTCGTAGGGGCGACGATGCGCCGCCTCCGCCGGTGGGTCAGCCGGTGTACAATGGGCTCATCTTGCGCAGCTTGGCGATGATGCCGGGCAGAATATCCAACACATAATCAACGTCTTCTTCAGTGTTCTCTTTGCCCAGCGTCATCCGCAGCGAACCGTGAGCTACCTCGTGCGGCAGGCCCATGGCCGTCAACACGTGCGATGGCTCTAGCGAGGCGCTGGTGCAGGCCGATCCGCTGCTGGCCGCCACGCCCATCAGGTCCAGGTTGAGCAGGATTGATTCGCCCTCGATATATTTGAAGACGAAACTGGCGCTGTTGGGCAACCGCTGTGTCGGGTGGCCGGTCAGTTGGCTGTCGGGGATGCGCTCCAGCACCCCGGCGATCAGCCGGTCGCGCAGGCGGGCGATGCGGGCATTGGACTCCTCGGCCTCTTCGTAGGCCAGCCGCAGGGCAGTTGCCAGGCCGACGATATAGGCCACATTCTCTGTCCCGGCCCGGCGGTTGCGCTCGTGGCCGCCGCCGGTCTGCATCGGCAGGAGCGGCACCCCCTTGCGCGCATAGAGCACCCCCACGCCTTTAGGCCCGTAAAACTTGTGGGCCGATAGCGACAGCAGATCTACCTTTAATCTCCGCACATCCAAACTGAGCGTGCCGCCAGCCTGGACTGCGTCGGTGTGAAAGGGAATATTGTGGGCCTGGGCGATCTCTCCGATCTCGGCAATCGGTTCGATCGTGCCCACCTCGTTGTTGGCGTACATGATGCTGATAAGGGCCGTGTCGGGGCGGATCGCCTTTTCCACGTCTGCGGGGTCCACCATACCGTAGCGGTCCACCGGCACATAGCTCACCTCGAAGCCAAAGACCTTTTGCAGCTGCTCCATCGTGTGGCCGATGGCATGGTGCTCGATGGGCAACGTGATGAGATGGTTCTTTTTCAGGCGTTGGCGGCGCTCAAAGGCCACGCCACGCACGGCCAGATTGTCGCTTTCGGTGCCGCAACTGGTGAAAATCACCTCGGTGGGGGCGCAGTTCAGGATTTCAGCCACCGTCTGCCGGGCTTGTTCTATTGCCTGGTGGGCCTCGCGCCCCAGGGCATAGATGCTCGATGGATTGCCATAGCGTTCGGTCCAGTAGGGGAGCATCGCCTCTACCACCCGTGGGTCTACGGCTGTCGTTGCTGCGTGGTCCAGATAAACGGTCCGTTTGGCCTGCTGTTCCATCTTGTTTGAATCGCTCCTTTCCAGTAACGCAATTCCTGATCGGGTGGAGTATGTCTACTCGAACAACCCTGTACTGAGATACCGCTCGCCGGTGTCGGGCAGCACCACCACGACGGTCTTGCCCTCTCCCAGGCGATGCGCCACCTGCACCGCTGCCCAGGCCGCGGCGCCGGAAGAGATGCCGGCCAGAATGCCCTCTTCGCGGGCCAGGCGGCGGGCCGTTTCAGCGGCATCGTCGTTGGTCACCGGCACGATCTCGTCAATGATGTCGGTGTTGAGCACCTGAGGGATAAAGCCCGCGCCAATGCCCTGAATCTTGTGCTTCCCCGGCGAGCCGCCCGACAGAACCGGTGAATCGGCCGGCTCTACAGCGACAATCCAGACGCCGGGCAGCGTGTCCTTGAGGATTTCGCCCACCCCGGTGATGGTCCCGCCGGTGCCCACACCGCCGACAAAGGCATCCAGGCGGCCCACCTGGGCCAGGATCTCGGCGGCAGTGGTGCGGCGATGCACCTCCGGGTTGGCCGGGTTTTGGAACTGCTGGGGCATAAAGTAGCCATGTTCGCGGACCAATTCCTCGGCCCTGGCGATGGCGCCCTTCATCCCCTCTGCGCCAGGAGTCAGGATCAGCTCGGCGCCATAGGCTTGCAGCAATGTCCGGCGCTCCAGGCTCATCGTCTCGGGCATGATCAGGATCAGGCGGTAGCCCTTGACGGCGGCTACCATCGCCAGGCCGATGCCGGTATTGCCACTTGTCGGCTCGACGATGACATCGCCAGGCTGGAGCACGCCGGCCTCCTCGGCGGCCTCGATCATCGCCTTGGCGATGCGGTCCTTGACGCTGCCGCCGGGGTTGGCCCGTTCCAGTTTGGCCCACACCGCCGCACTGCCTGCCGGCGGCAGGCGACGCAACCGCACCACCGGCGTGTTGCCGATCAGGTCCAGGACAGTCTCTGCTTTGACAGCATTCATGAGGTTCCCTCCTCTTTCTCCCCCATCCACAGGCAGGGCGTGGAAGCCGGTTCATTCCGGTTGACCGGCATAGTCCGGGTCAGATCCCGTACCTGTTTTTCCAGGGTTTCGACTCGTTCCACCAGACACTTGAGCGTTTCTACCACAGGGTCGGGCAGGCGGCTATGGTCCAGGGGGTCGAGTTGCTGCCGCTCGATCCGCCGGCCGTTGAGGCGCACCACCCGGCCCGGCACGCCGACGACCGTCGCCCCTGGTGGCACCGGTTCGATAACCACCGACCCAGAGCCGACCTTGGCGCCATCGCCCACGGTAATGTTGCCCAGGATCACGGCGTGAGAGCCGATGATGACGCCGTTGCCGATGGTGGGGTGGCGCTTGGTGCGCTCCGACGAGGTGCCACCCAGAATGGCGCCGGTGTACATTAGCACGTCGTCGCCTATCTCGGCCGTCTCGCCGATGACCACGCCGGCACCGTGGTCCACAAAGAACCTGCGCCCAATGCGGGCTCCAGGGTGGATCTCGATTCCGGTCAGAAACCGGTTGAGGTGCGACACAATCCGCGCTAAGGTCAGGTGGTTCCTTTTCCACAGGCCGTGGGCGATGCGGTGTAGCCAGCAGGCATGTAGCCCTGGATAGCAGGTCAGCACTTCGACCAGGCTGCGCGCCGCCGGATCCTTGGCATAGATCGTCTGGATGTCCTCGCGCAACAGATCCCACCAACGCCGCAGCCGCGTCTGCCTGCCCCTTTGTTCTAGCGTCTGAACGTTTGGCTCGCCCGCCATTTGGAGATCGGAGATTGGGTATTGAATAGTAGTCATTGGTCCTTCGTCATTGGTCACTGCAGATCGGCCAGCGTGATCGCATCCAGAGTTTCCACCAGCCGGTTGCTCACCCTCTCCCACACATTGCGCGCTGTGCAGGCCTCTTCGTAGGAACAGGGGGAGCATTTGTGCTCGGCGACACATTCGACCGGCAGAATAGATCCTTCCAGGGCGCGGATGATGTCGCCGGCGGTGATGGCCTGTGGCGGACGGGACAGAAAATACCCCCCCTGCACCCCGCGTCGGCTTTCCAGCAGGCCGGCGCGCCGCAGGTCAATGGCGATCTGCTCCAGGTAAGCCTGGGAGATACCCTGACTTTTGGCCACTTCGGCCAGGGAGATCGGACCCTGCCCAAAGCGGCGGGCAAACTCGCTCATGGCGCGCAAGCCATATAGCTCTCTGGCCGATATCCGCATTGAACCTTGCCTCTTTTGCCTTGGCAGTGCCCCATTCTGATAGAGTGAATGGCTGCCTGCCCCTCTAATCCCTACTAAAAAGTCGGAATTATTCTAGCACAAGAGTTGGGGGCTGTCAAGTAAGGTGGGCTACGACGACCAGCAACCGTCAAGGGTCGGCCATGCAGCCTAAAGACCTTTTACATTTTTGCGCTTTCCTTGCTTTTGAGGTATCATAGGTGCAAAGGAGCGGGATGCCCGTGTTGGATATGTTTTTCAATCCCCGGTCGGTAGCCGTGGTTGGCGCATCTCGAAAGCCGGGCAAGCTGGGTTATGAGGTTCTCCATAACATCGTCCGACACGGCTATGGGGGTGCTGTTTACCCCATCAATCCAGGCGCCGACCAGATTTTAGGCTTGACCTGTTACCCCAGCATCCTGGCCGTGCCCGGGCCGGTGGATTTGGCCGTTGTGACGGTTCCCAGCCAAATAGTCCCGGCGGTGTTGACCGAGTGTGGTCTAAAGGGGGTCAGAGGGGCGGTCATTGTCTCGGCAGGGTTTCGGGAGGTGGGGCACGATGGCCGGCGGCGGGAGCACGAGATCGTCGAGATCGCCCGGCGGTCTGGGATGCGGCTCATCGGTCCCAATTGTCTGGGCGTGATCAATACGGTTTGCAACCTGAACGCTTCTTTTGCCGCCGGAATGCCACGGCAGGGGACGATTGCCTTCATGTCGCAGTCGGGGGCGCTGTGTACCGCCGTACTGGACCTGGCTCTGGCCGAGGATGTGGGCTTTTCTCACTTTGTCAGCCTGGGCAACAAGGCCGATGTCAACGAAGTTGCCTTCATCGAGGCGTGGCAGAGTGACCCACACACCCGGGTCATTATGGCCTATCTGGAAGGGATCGAAGATGGCGCGGCCTTTATGCGCGTGGCCAGGCAGGTGAGCCGTGAAAAACCGATCCTCTGCATCAAGGCAGGGACAACCGCTGCCGGTTTGCGGGCAGTTTCTTTGCACACAGGGGCGCTCGCCGGTCTGGAGCGGGCCTACGAAGCGGCTTTGCAGCAAAGTGGTGTCATCCGCGTCCAATCGGTCCAGGATCTGTTCGATTATGCTATTGCTTTTGCCCGCCAGCCGCTGCTGCGCGACGACCGGATCGCCATCGTCACCAATGCCGGCGGGCCGGGCATCATGGCCACCGACGCCTGTGAGCGGGCCGGCCTCCAACTGGCCTCGTTCGCACCGGAGACCATAGAATCGCTGCGCCAGGCTTTGCCGATGACCACGGGGGTGCTCAACCCCGTGGACCTGTTGGGTGATGCCCCGGCCGAGCGGTACCGGTTGGCGTTGGAACCGGTGATGCGGGACCCGAACGTGGCCGGCGTGGTGGTCATCCTTACTCCGCAGCTCATGACCCAGGTGGAAGAGACGGCCCAGGTCGTGGGCGAGCTGTCGCAGCGGAGCGACAAGCCGATCTTGGGGTGTTTTATGGGCCGGGAACGGGTGCAGCCGGGCATCCGTCTGCTCAATCGCTATGGCGTGCCCAACTATCCCGTCCCCGAACGGGCTGTAGCGGCCCTGGCGGCCATGATGAATCATCGCCGTTGGCGTGAGCGCCCACCCCAGGCGCTGGAGAGCTTGGACCTGGATCGCGATCGGCTGCAGCGAGTTTTTGCCAGTGCTCGGGCAGAGGGGCGAACGGCCTTGGGCGATACCGAAATGGGTGACATCCTGGCGGCATGTGGCATCCGCACCCCCCGTACCTTCCTGGCCGGTGACGCGGAGGCGGCGGTGCGCCTGGCTGGCGAGATCGGCTTCCCGGTAGCGATCAAGGTCGCCTCACCCGATATTCTGCACAGAACCGATGTGGGAGCTGTCAGGCTCAATCTCGCTACGCCCGATGAGGTGCGCGATGCTTTTGGGCTGATCACCTACCGCGCTCAACGCTACATGCCCGAAGCCGAAATTCGGGGCTGTGTGGTGCAAGAGATGGTGCAGGGCGGCAAGGAGCTCATTGTCGGCATGATCCGCGACTCTCACTTTGGCCCGTTGATCCTGTTGGGATTGGGCGGGGTCTATGCCGAGGTTTGCCCCGATATGGCTTTTCGCCTGGCTCCCTTTGATCGGATCGAGGCCCGGCAGATGATCGCCGAGGTCCCGGCGTACAGCCTGCTGCGGGGAGTGCACGGCCAGCGTCCCTCGGACCTGGAGGCGCTGGCCGAGGCGCTGTTGCGGCTGGCTCAGTTGGCTCTCGACTTTCCAGAAATTGTCGAGTTTTCCATAAACCCGCTGTTGGTCTTTGATGAGGGCCAGGGGGTCATGGGGATTGACATGCGGCTGGTGCTCGGATAATGCCCATTGTGCCTTGCGAATTATGAATTGCTATTTGGAGGGGAGGATGGCAACACTGTATGTTACGTCAACAGAGACTTTTTCCGGCAAGAGCGCCCTGTGTGTGGGCCTGGCCAGACGGATGCAGCGCGATGGCCTGTCGGTTGGCTATATGAAGCCGCTGAGCACGGGGGCGCGGCTGGCGGCAGGTTTGGTGGATGAGGATGCCGAGTTCTTTAAACAAGCTCTTGGCCTGCCCGATGCTTTGGAAGACATGGCCCCGATTGGTATTGCGCCGCACACGGTAGAAGCTATCTTGCGGGGGCAGGAAACGACCGATTACGTTGCCCGGCTCAAGGAGGCCTACAGCCGGATTGCGCAAGGGCGCGATCTGGTTCTCCTGGAGGGGGGGGCCAGCCTGCGCGAGGGGTATCTGATCGGCCTGCCCACTCCCCAGGTATCCCGCATGTTCAACGCCCGGGAGCTGGTGGTCGTCAAATATGACAATGAGCTACAGGTGCTGGACGATGCCCTCACGGCCCAGGCGCGGCTAAGGGATTCGCTCATCGGCGTGGTATTGAACGCCATCCCCCGCCCGCGAATGCCCTTCGTCCAGGAGCTGGTCAAGCCGGCGCTGGAGCAGCGAGGGGTTACCGTGCTTGCTGTTTTGCCCCAGGAGCGCCTGTTGCTGTCGGTTAGCGTGGGGGAGCTGGCCGAGCTGTTATCGGGCGAGATCCTGTGTGCGGCCGACAAGACCGATGAGCTGGTGGAGCACCTGATGGTCGGGGCCATGAGCGTGGATTCGGCATTGTCCTACTTTCGGCGCAAGCCTAACAAGGCGGTCATTACCGGCGGCGACCGGCCTGACATCCAATTGGCGGCGTTGGAAACCAGCACCAGGTGCCTGATCCTCACCGGCAACCTGCGCCCCAGCCCCATCATCCTCGGCCGGGCGGAAGAGGTCGGTGTGCCTATGATCCTGGTCCGGCACGATACCCTCAGCGCCGTGGAGGTGATCGAGCGTTTCTTCGGCAAGACGCGCTTTCACCTGGAAAAGAAGGTGCAACGGTTTGAGGAGATGCTGGAGGACCGGTTCGATTTTGCGCGGCTGTATGCCGCACTAGATATTAGAATCAGAGATTAGGAGGGAAACAATGACCGGAATTGAAGAGATCATCGCGCGAGAGATCCTCGACTCGCGGGGGAACCCTACGATCGAGGTAGAGGTGCAACTGGAGTGTGGGGCGGTAGGCCGGGCGGCCGTGCCCTCAGGGGCGTCCACCGGGGCGCACGAGGCCGTGGAACTGCGCGATGAGGACCCCAGCCGCTACGGCGGCAAGGGCGTGCTCCAGGCGGTGGAGAATGTCAATGAGCTCATCGCCGGTGAGCTATGGGGCTTTGATGCCCTGGACCAGGTGGCCCTGGATCAGACTTTGATCGAGCTAGATGGCACGGCCAACAAGGGCCGGCTGGGGGCCAATGCTATCCTGGGCGTCAGCCTGGCGGTAGCCAAAGCCGCAGCCGAGGCGCTGGGCCTGCCGCTTTACCGCTACATCGGCGGGGTGTCGGCGCGGACGCTGCCGGTGCCGATGATGAATATCCTCAACGGTGGCAAACATGCCGTGGACGGCCCCGATTTCCAAGAGTTTATGGCCATGCCGGTGGGCGCGCCTTCCTTTGCCGAGGCGCTGCGCTGGGGGGCCGAGACCTATCACGCTTTGAAAAAGGTGCTCAAGAAGCGGGGCTACAGCACCGGCATCGGCGATGAGGGAGGCTTTGCCCCATCCCTCAAGACCAATGAGGAAGCGATAGAGCTGATCGTCGAGGCGATCCAGCAGGCGGGCTATAGGCCGGGGATAGACATCTGGGTTGCTCTGGACCCGGCGGCCAGCGAAGTGTATGAAAACGGCAAATATGTTCTGAAAAAAGAAGGGCGTGTCCTCAGCGGCGAGGAGCTGGTGGACTTTTATGAGGCATGGGTGGACAAATATCCGATCATTTCCATCGAAGATGGGTTCGCGGAGGATGACTGGGATTCTTTTGTCCTGATGCAAAGGCGTCTGGGCAACCGGATTCAGGTTATGGGCGATGACCTGCTGGTGACCAATGTTGAACGGCTGAAGCGGGGCATCGAGCTGCGGGCGGCCAACAGCATCCTCATCAAGCTGAACCAGATCGGCACGCTGACCGAAACGCTGGCCGCCATCGAGATGGCCAAACGCGCCGGCTGGACCGCCGTCGTCTCCCACCGATCTGGCGAGACGGAAGACACGACCATTGCCGACCTGGTGGTGGCGACCAATGCCGGCCAGATCAAGACCGGCGCGCCCTGCCGCAGCGACCGGGTGGCCAAGTTCAACCAACTGTTGCGCATCGAGGAGGAGCTGGGCGACGCGGCGGTGTATGCGGGGATGGGGGCGTTCTACAACATCAGGCGGTAGGCGGTAGAGGAGGTTTTAGCCGGTTTCGGGCGAAAGCCTGTTTTTCACCGGCTAAAGCCTCTTTGCCGGGATGTTGGATGTTTCTTCCGCGGGCTGCTGGCATCCGCCGGCCGGTTTGCCACCTGCCGGTAGTTGTGCTATACTACGCGCCGTGGCTGATCTCATCGTTCCACCTCAATGGATGGGCCTGGACCTGGCGGATCAACGGGGCACCGTGATGGTTGTCGGCGCCTCAGATACCGGCAAGTCTACTCTGGCCCGCTATCTGTTCCAGGACTTGTGCCGACGTGGCCTGCGTGCTGCCTACCTGGATGCTGATGTGGGCCAGAGCACGCTGGGGGTGCCGACAACGATGACCGTGGCGCTGGCCTCGACACCGGGCGATGACCGTTTCCCGCCGCAAGGCCCACGGGCGGCCTATTTTATCGGAGCGACGACCCCGCGCGGCCACATGCTGCCCACGGTGATCGGCGCCTATCGCCTTCAGCGGAAAGCACAGGCCCTGGGCGCTGAGGCGATCGTTGTGGATACGACCGGGCTGGTGGACCCGGTGGAGGGGGGCAAGGCGCTCAAGCAGTGGAAGATCGAGCTGCTGGCTCCTTCGGTGGTGATCGGTTTGCAGCGGCGGCGGGAGCTGGAGCCAATCCTGTGGCCCTTGCGCCGCGACGGGCGGGTGCGCTGCATCGAGCTGGCCGTCTCGCCTCACGCTGTGGAGCGCCCCCGCGAGGTGCGCATCGCCCGGCGGCGGGAGCGGCTGGCGAGCTACTTTGAGGCGGCCTGGCCCCAACTGCTTGAATTCAAACGGCTGGCGGTCTACGACCTGGAGCGGCTGGCGGTGGGGGCACTGCTGGCCTTCCAGGATGCCGAAGGTTTTACCCTGGGCCTGGGCGTGGTGGAAGAGACCGACCGGCTGGGCGGAACAGCCATCGTCCGCACGCCGCTGCCCGGCCTGGATGGGGTATGCAGCGTGCGCTTTGGGGCGGCTCGCTGGGACCTGACCAACCGGCGGGAGATATGATCAACCTGGTCTGAAAATACACTTGTAGGACAACTGCTAAGCAGTTGTCCTACTCACTGGCCGCACTGGATTTTCATGCTTTATGGTGCCCGAAAGGGTATGTTGAACTGGTCTGTGAGTGATGAACCCGAAACTGCGTGACATCGAAGCTTATCCCATCCAATATCAGGGCCAGCCGATGGTGCTGCTGCGCGACCCGCTGCGGTTGAGCGATGCGCAGATCGCCATTCCCCGCCCCCTGGCCCCGCTGTTGGGGCTGATGGACGGCAGCCGCGACGAGGCGGCGTTGGAGGCGGCGCTTTTGCTCCGCGCCGGGGTGCGGCTGGCCCCCGGCCTGCTGTCCAAGCTGCTGGACGACCTGAACAAGGCCTGCCTGCTGGACAATGAGCATTTTGCCCAGGCCAAGGCGGCGGCGCTGCGGGCCTACCGCGAAGCACCTTTTCGCCCCCTGACTACCCTGGATGGATCCGGCGCGGCGGCCGAGCCCGATCGGGCGGCTGCCCAGTTGCAGGGTTACATAGATGCCTTGCCCCCTGCCGATCGCCCGGCGAGCAGCCGACCGATCCGGGGCCTGATCAGCCCCCACATTGATTACCAACGCGGCGGGCCGGTCTATGCCGAGGTGTGGCGAGCGGCTGCTCAGGCGGCTCGCGAGGCCGAGTTGGTCATCATCTTGGGCACCGATCACCAGGGCGCCGATGGCACGTTGACCCTCACCCGCCAGTCGTATGCCACGCCGTGGGGGGTATTGCCCACCGATGGCGAGACCGTTGCCGCGTTGGCAGCCGCATTGGGCGAGGAAACAGCCTTTGCCGAAGAGCTGAACCACCGCAGCGAGCACTCGATCGAGCTGGCCGCGGTATGGCTGCACTTTATCCGCGACGGCCAGCCCGTGCCGCTGTTGCCGATCCTGTGCGGCAGTTTCAGCAGCTTTATAGCCGGCAAGGGCGATCCGGCCACCTATCCGCCCTTTGCCGCTGCGCTGAAGGTGCTGAGGGAGGTGATGGCGACGCGGCGGACGTTGCTGGTCGCCGCCGCCGATCTGGCCCACGTCGGGCCGGCCTTTGGCGACCCCAAAGGGGTGGATTTTATCGCCAAAGCCCAACTGCGCAGTGCCGACGAGCGGCTGCTGGCGACGGTCTGTGCCGGGGATGCGACCGCTTTTTTCGAACAACTGCGAGCCGAAGGCGACCGGCGGCATGTGTGCGGCCTGCCCCCCATCTATCTCACCTTGCGGCTGCTGGGCGGGGCGCAAGGCGAACCGGCCGGCTATGCTCAGTGCCCCGCCGACCCGCAAGGGTTGTCGTGGGTAACAGTGGCGGGGGTAATTTTACGATAAAGGAGCGAGCATGACCCATCTACCGATTACGCACATGACCTTGTACAAACACGGTGTTGGCTTTTTCGAGCGCCGGGCCAGGTTCAGCGGCGAGGAGGTGGCACTCTCTTTTCGCGTAGAAGAGATGAACGATGTCCTCAAGAGCCTGACGGCCATTGATTGGGGCGGCGGGCAGGTATTGGGCGTTGACTATGCCACTCCCCAAAGCCGCGAGGAGCGACTGGCCGGCTGTTCGGTCCATCTGAGTGACGATCGCAGCCTGCGCGACCTGCTGACCAGCCTGCGGGGGCGGCGGGTTCGGTTGTTGCTCGATCAGGAAGAGACGGCAACCGGCACCCTGTTGGGGTTGGACGAGGTGCCGGATCGGCAACCTCTGGGCACGTCGTTGGTTTCATTGCTGCTGGACGAAACGGCGCAGGTGCAGACGGTGGGCCTGGGGCGGGTGCAGGGGGTCGAGATCCTGGACGGCCGAGGGCTGAGCGACTTGCGCTTTTTCCTGCAAACGGCCCTTACTCAGGAGAGCTATCGCCAGGTGACCGTCCGCCTGACGCCCGGTGAGCACGACCTGTCGGTCAGCTATATCGCCCCGGCGCCGACTTGGCGGGTCAGCTACCGCCTGGTGGCCGATCCGGAAGCGAGCGAAGGCCCGCGTGCTCTGCTGCAGGGTTGGGGTATTTTTGACAACCGACTGGAGGAAGACCTGAAGGGCATCTCCTTGTCGTTGGTGGCGGGTATGCCCATCAGCTTTGTCTATGACCTGTACACCCCTTTTACACCCAAGCGACCGGTGGTGGAGGAGGAAGCGCGCGTGGCTGCCGCGCCGGTCCAGTTTGCCGAGGCGGTCGTTGGTGCAGAGCCGGAAGCAGCCCCTGCTATGGCAGATTTTGCCTTAGGGATGGGGGCTGCCCGGAAGGCTCCTCCCCCGCCGGCGCCGGCGGCCATCGGCCGTATGGAGCTGGCCCGGGCCACACCGGTGACGACCAAGGGGGAATCGCTGGGCGAGCTGTTCCAGTATGTCATCGGCACTCCGGTGACGGTGGGGCGCGGCCAGTCGGCTATGGTGCCCATCGTCTCCTCGGACCTGGGTTATCGCAAAGACCTGCTCTACAATGGCAGCAAGATGCCGGTCCATCCGGTGGCCACCCTGCGCCTTAAAAACGAAACCGGCCTGACCTTGGAGCGCGGTCCGGTGGCTGTTATCGAGCGAGGCGAGTATGTGGGGGAAGCGGTGTTGCCCTTTACGGCCTCCGGCGGCGAGGTGGTGGTGCCCTATGCGGTTGAACTGGGCGTCAGGGTGCGCGAGGAGAACGGCTCCGGCCGCGAGATCCGCGGCCTGTGGATCAAGGGGGCCTACCTGCACTTTGAGGAGTGGGAGGTCCGCTGGCGAGAGTATCAGCTTGCCAACCGTACCGGCAAGGCGGTGACAGTCTTGGTAGAGCATCCCCGTACAGCTCAATACGACTTGTATGACACGCCAAAACCGAAAGAGCAGACCGATGAGCATTACCGGTTCGAGATCGAAGCCCCGGCGCGGGGAGAGGCCAGGTTGCGGGTGCAGGAGCGTCGCCTGGTCAGCCGCCGTGAGGAGCTGCAAAAGCAATCGTACGAAACCTTGCAGCACTATCTGCGGCGGGGGTTGCTGGACCAGGGCACCTACAACCGGGTGGCCGAAATTCTGAAGCTGCGGGAGCAGATCGCCGGCCACGAACAAGCTCTTGGGGAGGTAGATGCCGAGCGGCAAAAGATCTACAGGGCCCAGCAGCAGATTCAGGGGAACATGGGGGCGTTATCTACGACAGGCAAGGAAGGAGCCTTGCGGGCCCAGTACGTGGATCAGCTTCAAGCTGGCGAAGAGAAGCTAAAACTGCTGGAACAGCGAGAGGCGGACCTGAAGGCCGAGATTGAACGGCTGAAAGCGGAGATCGAGGCGAAGCTGAGGGCGCTCGAATAGGCAAGGGCAGATCTGATCTGCCTTACCTGTGGTGATTGCCCACATCTCACCGCAGAGCACGCTGAGGCCGCAGAGAGACATGTAGAGAAGCTTTCTCTGCGCGCTCGGTGCCCTCTGCGGTGAACAAGTAGGGCGCTGTTATACCCTCTTGCAACATGTGGGCAATCACTCCTCTACCGGCCCGCCTCGGCGAGCATCTCCAGCAGCGCCTGCCGTTTTTCGGCGTACTGAGGCTCGTCGAACAGCGGAGTGCAGGCCTGCACCTCGACCTGGCCGGTGGCGATCTGGCCGGCAAAGGCAAAACAGGAGGACTGGCCGCACTGCTTACAGTTGGTCTGGGGTAGCAGCTTGTAAATCTCCATCGCCACCAGGCGCTTGCGGGCCGTGTACAATGGCGTCAGGTTCTCGCGGTCCATCCAGATGCGGTTGATGGCAGCAAGGATCTTTTCCATCTGGATGGTGGCTGTGTCGCGGTCCGGCAGGTTGCTGATGGTGATCTCGTGGGGTTTCAAAGCCACGGCGTGGCCTTCAAAGCGGAGGGTGATTTGCCGGGCGGCAGGGCTATAGATGGCCTCTTTCCACTGGGCATTGAGGTAGGGAAAAACATCACTGATGTCCTCTTGGAAACGGGCCGTGGCGTTCCAATATTCGGCACCCGGCTCACAGGCCGGGGCTTCCAGGTCCAAATCGTACTCTTTGGCAATGAACATAGTCGAGTCTCCGTTCTATCCAACCAGGACAGAAGCAGTGTACCACCCTCTTCCGCAAAAGTCAAACTGCCCGTTGCGCAATCGGACCGAGGCCTAACGCTGCTTGAGACAATTTGACAGATATCGAAAAAGGGATGATAATGGTGTTGTAGTTGGTAGCGCGTTCGGAAGGTAGGTCCCAGTGAGTGAGAGGAGGGTGCCCCATGGATCAGTTGTTGTGCTGTGTCTGCCACAAGCCGGTGGGTGATGATGCGCCACGGCTGGGTGGGCGGGCTTATTGCCCGCAGCACTATGCCAAGGCAGCCAGGGAACGCCGCAGTGTGTGGCGGTCGGGGGTGGTGCAGATCCTGGCTGTAGTTGTCTTTGCCGTGGTGGTTGCGCTGATCGTCGGCGCGATCAAGCCGGCGCTAGAGGGCGCTGCGCTGGTGGTGACCGGGGTGGTGTTGGCACTGGTGCCGGCGGTGTTGTGGCTGGCCTTTTTCTACGCCCAGGACCGGCTGGAACCGGAGCCCAAGCCCTTTGTCATCGGCGTCTTTATTTTGGGGGCGCTGCTGGCCAGCGCCGTGGGCATTCCGGTGGTGCGCGACCTGTTTCGAGTGCAGGACTGGCTGGGCCGCAGCTTGCTGACCAACCTCCTCGGCTCGATCCTGGTCATCGGTTTTGTCCAGGAGTTCCTCAAATATGCGGCGGTGCGTTACAGCATCTACCTGTTGCCCGAATTTGACGAACGGATGGACGGCATTCTCTACGGCACGGCTGCCGGCTTGGGCTTTGCCACGATGCTGAACATCAACTATGTGGTCGAAAGTGGCGGCGTGGACCTGGGGGTGGGCGTCATTCGTATTGTGGTGACGGCCCTGGCCCAGGCCAGTTTTGCCGGTATCACCGGCTATTTCCTGGGCCGTGCCAAGTTCGAGGAGGAACCGGTGTGGTGGTTGCCTCTGGGGGTAACGGTGGCCGCGGTGCTCAACGGCCTGTTCACCGTGCTCCTGGGCAGTGTGACCCGCGTCGGATCGGTGTTGGCCGGCAAGACGGCCAATCCGTGGTATGGCTTGCTGCTGGCTGTGGTGGTCGCTGGTCTGGTCTTTGGGCTGCTGATCGCTCTCATCCGCCGGGCCATTCGGATGACCGTGGCCGGCCAGCAGGGAGCCTGAGCGCGAGAGAAGGGAGGGGGATCCGATGGCAAAAAAGGTGTCTATCCGCATGACCCGCGATCAGTGGGCCGATTGGGCCGTCATCGGGGTGGTCGTCGTTGCCTTGCTTCTGGGCTGGGGGGTGATGGCCCTGGCCCAGGGGCAGCGCGGTGTTTATGCCGACGAGCGAACCGGGTTGACGGTTCGCTATCCACAGGGTTGGCTGCTCAAGGCTGGTGAAAACCTGGCCTTCCAGGCGGTGGACCCCGCTTCAGGGGACTTTAAGACAACCTACCAGGTGCGCCGGGTGCCGATTGATGCGACGGCCCCTGTTACCCCGACCCTGGCTGCGGTGCTGAACAACGCTTCGTTGGTTCGAGCGCAGGAAGGGACCGCCTACCGGCTGTTCGAGGTCGTCGAAGGGCAAAAGATTGATGGCCGGCCGACGATGGAGGCCACCTATGTGTATGTGATGGAGAGCAGCAACCTGTTCATCCAACGCCTTCCGGTAGTTGTCCTGGGGCTGGATGTGGCTATAGCTCGCGGCGATCAGGCCTACATCTTTAGCCTGCTGGCTTCTCAGGACAACTTTAAGAAGGCAGAACCTGCTTTTCGCCGGTTTGTCGAGTCCGCCGAGATCAGGTAACCGGAGTAAAGGGACAAGGAAGGGATGGAGATGATGAAGCGAACGTTCCTAGGGCTCAGCCTACTGGTGGTTTTGGTGCTGTTGCTGGCCGGGCTGGGGCCGTCGTTGGCCCTGGACCGGCAGACGCGGCTGGATGTCATGTCGGCGGTGGTGCAGGTCTCCCTGGTCAAGATCGAAAAAGGTGAGGTCTATTACCTGCCCTGGGGCTCGGGCACGATCGTATCGGCTGATGGGCTGATCTTGACCAATTGCCACGTGGCCGACCCGATCCGTTATGGCTTTCCGCCGGAAGAGATTCCCGCTTACGACTACCTGGGCGTTGCCTTGACCATCCGCTCAGACAGACCGCCTCAGCTTGCCTATCTGGCGACGGTGGAGCAGGCCGATCCGCGCCTCGACCTGGCGGTTATTCGCATCAGGTACAAAACCGACAGGAGTGAGGTAAAAGCCTCAACCCTCAATCTTCCGTATGTCAAGTTGGGGGACTCGGACGAATTGGTGGTCGGGGATGATCTCAACATCTTTGGCTATCCCGGCATTGGGGGCGAAACGGTGACCTTTACCAAAGGGGTGGTCAGCGGCTTTACCATGGAAGCGGGCGTTGATGGACCGGCCTGGATCAAGACCGATGCCAGCATTGCCGGTGGCAACAGCGGCGGAACGGCGGTTGATGAGCAGGGGTTGCTGGTGGGCGTGCCGACACGGGGCGGTGATGTGGACTGCCGGGTGGTGGCCGATACCAACGGCGACGGGCGGTTGGACAACAAGGACAGTTGTGTTCCTGTCGGCGGCTATATCAACAACCTGCGGCCGGTCAACCTGGCTAAACCGCTTATCGAGGCGGCGCGGCAGGGGCTCCCGGACCCCAACAAGACGGGGGAACAGAAGGAAACTCCCACGCCAACGGGCCAGCCCAAACTGAGCAACCTGTTCTTCTCGCCCGGTGTGAACGAGTTCGATCAGCCGACCACGGTTGTCACCAGCCTGCCGTCGGGCAGCCGCAGCCTGTACCTGTTCTTCGACTATGAGAACATGTCGCCCGACAGGCTATTGGAGATGAAACTGGCGTTCAACGGCAAAGATCTGCCTGACTGGGGGCTGCCGCCCGGCCCGTGGAGAGGTGGCGAACGGGGCATGTGGTGGATCGGCTGGAACGATGCTGACTTTGCCGATGGCAACTACAAGTTGGCGCTCTATGTGGACAACAGCAAGATGGCCGAGGCCGAGATCAGGATCGGCGGTATGGCGGAGAGAAAACCGACCTTCTCCAACATCCTGTTCAGTCTGGAAAAGACCGCTCAGGACCAACCGGTTGAGCCGGCGGTGCTCTTCCCGGCCGGAACCAAGCGGCTGTTGGCCTTCTTTGATTACCAGAACATGTCCAGCGCGAACAAATGGACCCGCACCTGGCTGGCCGACGGCAAGGAAGTCTTGACCAAGGATGAATCGTGGACTAAGGGCCAGTCGGGGAGCTATGTGCTGGAGCTGACCAGCTCCAAGGGCCTGGCTGCCGGCGCCTATCGTTTGAACCTGTACATTGATGGGAAGCTGGCGGCGCTGTCGAACTTTTGGGTTACCGGCCAGCAGGGCAGCAGCGCCTCGTTTGCGCCTGTCGTTTTTGCCGAGGGGGTGGACCGGCGGGGCAACCCGGTCGGTGTGGCAAAAAGTTTCCCATCCGGGTTGGAAGAGTTGCACGCTTTTTCTGACTATAGCGGCATGGAGGATGGGCTTGCCTTCCAGGTCAACTGGTATGTGGATGGCCAGAAGGTGATCGAATCCCCCTTTGACTGGGATGGCGGTGAATCGGGGACGTGGCACGACTATCTCTATTCTACACGGGGCACCTTGCCCGATGCCGAGTATGGTGTGGAGCTGCTGGTGGAGGGTCAGGTGCTCCAGAAAGGGACGACGGCGGTGGGAACCGGCGTTCGGCCCACCCCGACGCCCTCGCCCCAAGATGGCGTGCAGGTGCAGGGCACCATCACCGATCTGGACACGAACAGGCCCATTGCCGGGGCCATCTTTCTGGTGCTCAAGCCGGGCATTACCCTGGATACCTTCCAATGGACCGACGATGAGCTCTATACGTCGGCTGAGACAGATCGCCAGGGCTTTTACAGGCTGCCCGATCTGTTGCGGCGGGGTGAGTGTTACACCATGATCATCGGCGCTCAGGGCTATTGGCCCTATGGCGAGGATGATGTATGTGTGGCCAAGGATGCTCCGTCGGTGGTAGACCTGCCGGTGCAATTGGAGAAAAAGTAGCGTAGGAGCGGTCACCCTCCCGCAGGTTTGAGAGCCTGCGGGAGGGATTTTTTATTCGCCGACCCGAATGGCAAAATGACAGTATGGATCGCCTTTGCCCTGACGTAGGGGATATTGTACCTCTACCTTGCTGTCGGGTAGCAGTATCTCCAGCCAGGCGTTCCACAGCGTTTCGCAGGCGACGCAGGCCTGGTCTGTGCGTGGCAGGGCGGCCCGTTTTGCGCCTTCGTAAGCCGCGCAGCGCCGCACGATCACCTCGGCCTGGTTGGCATCCAGGAGGGTGAATTCGGCGTGCAGGGCCTCCCCCATAAAGGCCGCGGCGTAGGTTTGCAGCAGGCGCATGGCGTCGGGCAGATCGTAGGCGCGCGATTTGCCCACCGTCTTGAGCAAGGTGCGCATTTCGATGCGCCCAAACGAGGCCCGTACCCGGGCGTTCAGGCCGATGGCCGCCTCCAGGCCAAAGGCCTCGGCCACTTTGAGAAACCACTGCCCATCCCAGTAGAGCAGCAGCTTGCGCAGCATCTGCACCTGGTCGGTGGCGGAGAGAGGGTATCGTTGGTCGGTCATAGCCTACTTTGCCTGTTAGCCGCTCCGATCCCGGCCGCTTGCAGATCGGTCAGACAGGCGCTGACCCGTTCTAGCGCCGTGGCAAAGAGCGGCGGGTTCTGACCAATGCCGATCCGGAGATAGTGCTCCAAGCCAAAGGCCGATCCGGGAGCCAGCATGACGCTGTACTCCTCTGCCAGCTTGTTGGCCAGCTCCAGCGAGGGGATCTCTAGATCGTAGCGCAGCAGGGCCAGCAGGCCGGCGCGTGGCGGAACCCAAGATAGCAGCCCAGCATGGCGGGCGATCCAGGCTTGGGCAGCGGCCAGGTTGGCGGCGATGATAGCCTCATTGCGGGCGATGATCTGCTCCCGATGCCGAATGGCCAGAATGGCCAGGGCATCGCTCAGCTTACCGGGACTTAACGTGACATAATCGCGCATTCCCCAGCAGCGGGCGACGACGTCGGGGGGGGCGGCCAGCCATCCCACCCGCAGGCCGGGCAGGCCGAACGGCTTGGAAAGGGTGCCGACACTGATGCCAGAGGGACCCAGGTTGAATGCTGGCGGCGCCGGGCTTTCGCTGCCAGGGATGGTCAGCCAGCGGTAGGCTTCGTCGCTCAGCAGAGTTGCCCCCACCGAGTGGGCAATGTCGTACACCCGGGCCAGGTCCCCTGCCGCCAGGATCGCGCCGGTGGGGTTGTGCGGGCTGTTGATGACGATCAGGCGCGTGTTCGGCCGCACCAGCCGTTCCAGATCGTCCACGTCGTAGCGGAAGCCGGTTTCGGGGCGGATGTGCCACAGCGAGAGATCGCAGCCCAACGCACGGGGCACGCTGTAGAGCTGTTGATAAGCCGGGTAGGGGGCGATCACATGGTCGCCAGGATTTAGCAGCACGTTGAACAGCAGAAAGTTGGCCTCGATGGCTCCGGTGGTGACCAGAATGTTTTCCGGGCTGCAATGGGTGTAGGTTTCGGCCAGTGCCTGGCGCAGCTCCAGGGAGCCCCGCGCCTCGCTGTAGCCCAACCGCAGGCTGAGCAGGCGGTGGAGGGTCTGGTCGCGTTCTTCGGCCGGCAACAGGTTCAGCAGGTCGTTGGCCGTCAGGGGAAAGATGCCGCTTTCGGCAATGTCGTATTGCACTTGGGTCTCGTATGTCGTCATCCAGCGTTCCAGGGCAAAAGGTTCGATCTTCACAGGTTGCTCCTTCTGACCGGTGTGTTGTTACCTGAATTGATATGTCCCTTGGTAGTGTCCCATGCCTTCCCAGGCGCGTAGCACGAGGGGCAGGTGGACGGAAAAACCGTTCATCTGTCCGATCGGTTTCATCGGTTATTTTGCCAATCAGACCGGCACAAACCATATTGTCGGCAGCAAGGCGGCCACTGCCAGCAGCAATGTCAACCCGGCGGCAATCCACCAGGCCGGTCGCGGCTGGTCGGGCAGGGCGACTGCGTTTGGCAAAGGCTTGTGCACATCCAGCCAGTAGGCGGCCAGGAAAAAGCCCCAGAAGAACCCCACATAGCCAAACCAGTACTGAAAGGCTACCACGAACAAGCCTTGCCCACCGAGTGGGTGCCAGAATGCCAGGATGGTGAACAAAACATTGATAACAAGATACGGGGCAAGCAGCAGGGGCAGGGCAACCCGCACCCGTTCGGCTTTGTTGCTGGCGTCGCTGGCAAAGCGTAAAGCCGAGCGGGCCAGCCAGAAGAAGCCCCACAGGACGCCAGCCGCGCCAAGCAGCAAGATCGGGAGACGAATCGTCCATGAGCCGCCCAATGACTGAATGACCTTTTGCCAGTCGCCGACCTGGTCACTCCCCGGCCGGTAGAATAAGGGGTCAACAAACAGGTAACCAAATCCCATGAACAGGTTGTATGCGGCGAAATACATCCAAAACAGGGCCAGCATGGCGCGTTGCTGGCGGGCAGTTCGACCGAATAGGAAGACGCCAAAGAATCCAAGCAGGATATTCACCAGCGCGGGAACGGCTTCGACCAGCACCGTACCGGTTTCGCTGGGGGTTGCCGGCCAATCCCACAGAACGGCAAACAGGTTGAAGGCCTGCCATTGCGCGCCGACCAGGATAGCCGTGATGCCGTGAAACGTCTCGTGTAACACCTGTGCAGCCAGCGCGCCGAGTAGAGCCGCAGCCAGCGCATTGAGAAGGATGGGGATGTTAAGATTTGTTTTCATTTCTACTTTCCCTCCTATTCAGATTGATGATAGATTCAGGCATGTCCATAAAGCCAGAGTCAGTCGCCTATCCCGCCTGAAGCGGTTTCTCAAAATGGAGCGTGAACGAGACGGCGCTGCCAAAGGACGCTCGTTCCACCAAGCCCGCTGCCTGTGCCAACTGCCGGACGCGCTCGCGCCGCTGAAAGTGGGGGTCGGCAATCACTTCCGTGATGGAGAGCAAACCGCCGGGCTTCAAGCTGTCGAAAATCTCACGCAGGGCGGCTGGCTGGTCTGGGATTTCGCCGAGCACGGTGACCAACAACGCCCGGTCATATGCGGCGTGCTCCAGTTTGCCTTCTCCGGCTGCGCCTTGCACCAGGCGGATGTTCGTTAGCCCCTCCGCCTGGGCTTTGGCCTGGACGCGCGCCAGCATAGCGGGCTGAATATCAAAGGCCGTCACCTCGCCGCCAGGGCCAACCTGCCGGGCGAGCGGGATCGCCAGTCGGCCTGGCCCGCAGCCAAAATCCAACACCTGCATGCCGGGCTCCAGCCCGAGATGCCGGATGATTTCAGAGGCGCGGTTGTTACGAAACAGCGGATTATCGAGTTCGACCATCCAGCCTAGCCAGGCGGGGCAGGGCAGCGAAGCGCGGCGCGACCACAAGCGCCAGCCAGCCGCCACGAGAGCCAGCGCACACAGCGCGATGAAAACGATAGAAAGCGGTTGCATGATCACCTCTCCCAAATTCCCAAGCGGCATATCTCGACCAGTGTGGTCAGGCGGCCTGGCAGAACCTGCCGCATCAACGCCGTCACGTCGCTGGGGTTGACCAACACCACCGGATCGCCGGCCTCTGCCCCCATCTTGTGGAGGGCATTCAGATACGGCTGCTTTTTACCACCTCGTTGCAAGGTCCTACGATATTAACATGCAGGCTGCTACTACGGCGCTTCTCCCCACGTCACCTCCAGGCGCGGACGCCCGGCCTCGTTCCAGTTGCCGGTATCTGAAGAGACGAAATATTTGCCGCTGTGATAGGCCGAGTCCGCCTCGTAGAGCACCAGGCGCAGCGGTTGGCCGCGCGCATAGGCTTGCGCCACGGCATAGGAGACGTCCCACGTGCGCGGCACACCGGGCCAGCCGGAGAAGTCGGTGATCGGCGCCACCCAACTCCCGCCAATGTTCTCCTCTGCCAGTGGCGCGTTGTTCCAGGTGATTGTCCCTTCCTGCCAATCCCCCGAGGCGGTCAGCACCTGAATCCAGGAGGGTTGTGCCTCGCTTCCCCCAGCGTTGCCGAACTGATGCAGGGTCAACGTGGCGGAGACGATCACTTTGCCGGGCGGGATGCCGTCCAGGGGGAAGGTGACGTAGTATTTGGCGAAGCAGGGCCAGTCGGCCACGTCCGATTGATTCTGGATGTTGAAATCGGGCGCGCTCCCGTAGTTCCGGTTGCCCCATTCGTTCCAGATGTGGTACTCATCGCCGGGGCACTGGTTAGCGATCGCCCCGCCCACGTCGGCGTCCGGCACCAGTGGGCTGCCTTCCGTTGGGCGGCGGATGGTGAGCAAGCCGGTCGGCGTGGCCGCAGAACGATAGGTGGGCAGGCCGAAGCGCAGGCCGCCCCAGGTGGCCGGGCTATCGGGCGAGACCTGCGGCGGCCAGGATTGGTCGCCGACCGGCGGCCCGGCGTGGGAATCCCGGTCGTGTACGATGACGGCCATGCGCCAGGTCGTGCCTTCCGCCGGCGCTGATGCCAGCCCCAGGCTGCTGAAGGGGATGGTAAAGCCCATCGCCCAGCCGCGGTCGTTGTCGCTATCGTCGTTGAGCGCGTTGCCGCGCCAGCCGGGCACGGCGCTGAACGGGACAGTGGCCGGTTGCCAGCCCGACGCGCTGCCGCGATAGGCGGCGCGCCGCGCCGGGCTGGGTTCGCCGTACAGTTGCGCTACAAAGCGCCAGGAAGAGGGTGAAAGCGCCGTGCCCCCCGATGTGTCCAGGAACAGGGTAGCTGCATCCCATTGGGTCAGGGTCTGCGGGGTAGGGTTTTCGTCGTACCACAGGGCGCGGTCAAAGATCGCCAGATAGACATAGAGTTCATTGGCGTTGTAGCCCACGCGGATGTCGGTATAGTTTTGCGCGGGGGAAACTTGCCCAAACCAGGCGATGGCCGTCTGCTCGAAGGGGATCGCGTCGCTGAAGCGAGGGATGTTGATGCGCGGCAGGATTTCCTCAGAGCCAAATCTGCGCATTACCAACGGCAGATAGGCGACCGACTCATCCTCGTCTTGCGTGCCGGTGTGGCCGATGATCTGGATCTGCTCTGGCCGGGTGACATAGATGACCGGGTCACCCTGATACCAGGTGATCCGACCGGTCACCTGCACGCGCTGTCCGACGGCATAGAGCGCCTCCGGCGGCGCGGGGAAAGCCCTCCAGTCTTCCCGCAGGATGCGCACCTTGAACGCCCCCCGGTGCGGATTGCGGAATCCCAGGCAGACCGCCTTGCCGTTGTTGAAGGCGTAGCGGATGGTGCCCACGACCGTCTGGTACTCTCCGGCATGCTGGCGCGCGGTGGTGTAGGGGATCACGGGGACGTTTGCGGGAACGGCAGGAGTCTCAGCAGCGCGCCGGGCCGTGGGGAGAACCCGTTTCGGGGCGTCGCTCTGGACCGAGGTATGGACAGGGCCATCTCCCGGAAGGGCAAAAGCGGCCGGATTGCCCGCTTCCAGCGCCACCAGGGCCCCATCGGTGCTCAGGAAATAGACCGTCCCGTTGCTCACCACCCAGGCGGCGTACTCCGACCAGTACTGATCGTAGACCGCTCCCTGGCCGTAGTAGATGTAAAATCCCGGCGGATAATCGCGGGTGTTGGTCAGACCGTCGCTGCAGTAATGGCTGGGGCTGAAGGGGCAAGAGGGATCGTCCTGGGAGGTGGCGATGGCCGGGGCGAACTCGGTGGCAATCGGGTTGCTGTATGACCCGCGTGCGCTGGAACGATCCACAATCCGATATGCTGCTCCTGCCTCCCAATGAGCGTAGAAGAGATAATCCCCGGCCATGCTCACGTAGGGCTGTTCGTCGGTGGGGAAGAACATATAGCCGTTGCTGAAGCCCATCTCGTCAATCCAGCGCACGTAGCCGGGCTGCAATCCGGGCACGGTGGTGCCGTCCAGCACCATCTCGCCGGGGTGGGAATCCCAGCGGGAATCATCCGTCGCCCCTCCGCGAATGACAGTGTAGACGACCTCCTGCCCGTCCGGGAACCGTTTCACCACCGGCTGGGGGCCCATAGGTAGATAGTCGTGGTCACCGAACCCGCCGTGGCCGATGTTGGCGATGAAGGGCACCGAGCCGTCGTCCAGGTCCAGGACGAAGAGCGCCTGGTAGGCCGGGTTGTCCTGCAGATACTGGCGGATCGCCTCGTTGCTGGGGAGATAGTCCGCCCAGATAGCGTTCCAGTCCAGGCGGAGTTTGACCAGGACGTAGCCGTGGCCTTCGGCCACCACGGGCCAGCCGTAGGAGACCTCGGCCTGGTTGGGGATGTTTTGGTCGGGGGGGCCGCCAGTGCGCACGGTGGGCTTGACCCGCCAGGCCCGGGTGCCGTTGCCGTTACGGATCGCGTGCACATAGAGGTCGCTGCTGACGGCGATGACGAGGTCGCGCGAGGGGGAGTAGGCCGGCGGCGTGTGGACGGGCGAGCCGGCGTCGTAGGCCCATATCTGGGTCATGGTTTGCTTGTTGACCGCGTAGACCCGGTTGCCCATAGAGAAAAACACCCGGTCGGAGACCACCGCCGGGGGGAGCGGCAGGGTGCTGGAGGCATCCGTCGGGAACTGGGCCAGGGTATCCCCACTGGCGGCGTCCAGTCTATAGAGCGTCCCGTTGGATGAGACGACAAACAGCGCGCCGGTGTCGTAGTCAAAGGCCGGGGTGGAGTTGATGTTGCCGCCGGGGTTGCGGTTCCAGACCACCGAACCGTCGCTCTCCCGGAGTGCGTACACGCCTCGGTCGCCCGCCGCGATGTATACCCTGCCGCCGCCGGTGACCGGCTGGCTGTTGCGCGGCAGGCGGAACTTGTCTGCACGGATGCCGCCTGTGGCGTCGGGGCCGTTCCAGGCCCATTTCCAGCGCCAGGGGGGGGGGACGACCTGGTCGGTATACGCGGTGCGCTGGGCGTCGTGGGCGTGCTGGGTCCATTCGGCGCGGGGTGTGCCCCCGCCACCGAGGATCAACGGCAGGTACAGCGAAATACCCTGTGTCACAGTCAGTGGGGTGACCATATCCGCTGTCGGTTGCAGATCCGTAGTGGGTGGGGACGGTTGTATAGGCAGGGAAGGTTGCTCGCCTGCGGAGGCGTCCGCTGTCTCCAGGGTACGCACTTGTTCCCCCCATCGCATGGGAGCCGGGGGAGGGCACAATGGATCGGCGCAAGATGCGCCGGCAGAAACGGCCAGACCCGCCAGGACGATTAGAAGGGCAGTCCATAACCGATGGCGGCGATCAGGTATATGGGTTTTCGGGCAACGAGTGTGCGACATAGTCTCTCTTGTATACTGTAGTCCGAGCGACCAGACTACCCGTACATGCCTCCTTTCCTTCGAGATTCAAGGTGAGAACGGCATCCTTGTCTGTGCGTCCTCTAGTCCTCCTTTTGCAGTAGCGGCAAGAGTATTCGGTGAGCCAATCCGGTAACAAAGGTATCTTTGTCAGAGCAAGTGCTGCCTCCGGCACTGGTGGAACAGACCCGGAAGTGGTAGAGCGTGCCGGGTTGCAGGCCGACGAGCGTCAGACGATGTTCGACGACCATCCCCCCCTGGGCGACATGGAACGAATAGGGCAGGGTGGGGCCATAGTCCACCTCGCTGGTGGCCGGCTCATCGGTCCGCCAGGAGATGGTGGCTCTGGAGAAGGTAACCTCCTTGACGGTCACATCGCTGATGATGGGAGGCGTCGTGTCGTCGGAGCCGGCCGCTTCGATGGTGGCAACCACTTTCTGCAAGTAGTACAGGTCCCCCAGTCCCCAGGGGCGGTCCAGATAGTTCCGCAACGCAGATTTCTCGGCCCCGGTCACATACGCCCTGGCCAGGAAGATGGACCAGGCCATATCCGGGCCGTGGAAACTGGACTCTCCGATCTCGGCCTGCAGTCCCAGGCGGGTGAGATACCACAGAAAGACCCCATCCTCATCGGTCAGGTCATCGAGATAGTTCGTCGCCGTGATGCGGTTGGTGTCGGAAATGTAGCGTCCGACCTCAGGGGTCAGCCCGAAAAAGACCGGGGCGCGCCAGCCGGTCTGTCGGTCGCGGGGGTCGGGGTAGCGGGCATTGGCGGTGGCGAGGAACTGGGAGAAATCGAGGCCGGCGGTCATGGCGGCCACGGCGACTGCCTCGCCTTCGGCGGCTTCGGCGGTGTGGCCCAACTGCTTGGCGATGCGCGCATAGCCGATGGCCCCGGCGATAGCGGCATAAGAGTCAATGTCGTTTTTCTTTTGATCAAAGAGGGCATTAATCTCGGACCAGTGGTTCTGGACATAGGTCCAATCGCCGGTATAGCGGGCATAAGCCCATAGGGCGTAGAGAGTAGAGAGGGGCGGCGCCGGCGGCGGCCAGCAGTTGGGGTGGAAGGTGATGGAATAGGATTCCCTGGAGATGCCCTCTGTCAGCCAGGGAGGTGGAGTATCCCACGGCAGCGCCTCCAGGGGCGGGTAGCGTTCCATTTCGTCGGCCAGGTAGGAACGCACGCGGGTCTGCAGGTCGGAGGAAAGGTACGGGTAGACCATGCTCAGGGTATAGATCAATTCCCCAGGGTCGAACCAGTAGATGTTGCCCGGATAGCAGGCGGCCAGGCCTTCCTCCGGGTAAAGGGAGTCGCCGGGGAAGAGCATATTGGTGGTAAAGCCGCGCTCCAGAAAGTAGGGGAGGAGGTGATCATTCGCCTCCACGATCCGCTGCACCTCCTCGTTCAGCCGCCGGACCAGGTCGGCCGGCGGATCGGCGACCGGGCGCAGCGGTTCAGTCCAGACGTAGGTGGTCAGCGGCGGGGTGGCGGCGATCGCCATATCGGGGACAGATGACGGATTCAGGAGAGGAGGGGTTGGCTGTCCGGCAACTGCCGGTGGCATCGGTTCACCGGCCATCGCGCCGCCGGAGGCCGGCCCGATGGAAGCCAGGCCACCGTCCACTACCCGCCAGAAGAGCCGCCCCGAGGCAACCACCAGGGGACGATGGACATATCCCTCGCCCACCTGCGGGCCGGGGAAGGGCCAGGGGACTTCAAAGAAGGGCATCGGGCCGGCGTGAACCGGGCACTGCCCGCCGGGGTCCGGCGGAGGTGGAGGGCAGGCGTTCCAGTTGTCGGCCACGTTGGCGATGGCGATGAGCGCGCCCGTCTGCAGGTCCAGCGCCCCCAGCCGCTCCCAACTGTCCACAAAGAGCAGGTTTCCGCCGATGGAGATCATCGCCGGCTCGTCGGAGGTATAGCGCATCTGGTAGTTGAACGGCTGGCTGGCGGTCAGGCCGACGATGTCCAGTGTGGCCACGTCCATCCGCCCCAGTTCGGCGTCGTAGCGGGTGGTGACATGGCCGGAGCCGCCGTCGGTCTGGATGCCGTGGCGGGCGCGGTAAACGAGGTAGATCTCCCCATCCTTGACCACGGGCGGGGCGGGAGCATCGCCGTCGCCGTAGGTATAGAGCACCGGGGCCGGGCCACGCAGAGCACCGCTGTTTGCGTCCAGGGCAAAGAAGGTCTGCCGATCGGGGTTGCCCGCCAGATAGCTCACGATGTAAGGGCGGACGGCGGCCCAATCGGCGGCCCAGTCCGGGATCACCGCGCCGGCCTGGTCCATCACATCGTCCCCCTCGTGCAGGAGAAAGTGAAAACTGTGGAGGGATTGGGATCGGTAGATCACAGTGTTTCCGACGACGACCGGCCAGCGTTCGGCCAACGATTGTCCCTGCAGGCGGGTGCGCCAGCGCAGTTGCCCGTCGGCGGTGCGCAGGGCGTAGGCATAGATTTCCTCCGTGCCGAAAAAGACGGTCTGGCCGTCGGCGCTGAGGGCGGCGGAGGTGAGGATGGGCGCGCCGGCGTCATAGTTCCAGCGCAGTTGCCCGGTAGCGGCATCCAGCGCGTAAAAGTAGCCGTCGGCGGAGCCGATATAGACGACGCCGTTATCCACCACAGGCGCAGTGGCGATTCCCCCGCCGGTCAGAAACGACCAGGCCAGAGCGCCATCGGCGGCGTTCAGGGCATAGACCCGGCCATCGTGGGCGCCAAAGTAGACCCGGTCTTCGTAGACAGCGGCGGTGTGGCGGATCGGCGAGCCGACATCATAGGACCAGAGGATGGTGGGTGGGCCACCCCCGGCGTCCTGATCGGCGTCCAGGGCATACATACGCCCGTTGAGGGAGCCGATGAACAGGCGGTTGTTGGCGACAACGGGCTGCGTGCGACCGGCAAAGGGCGCCTCATTCCAGCGCCAGTAATAGCGATAGGGTGGATTGACCTGTTGGGGGCTATAGCCGGTGTGTTGGGGGTCACGCTGGAGCTGCGGCCAGTCGCCGGCGGGGATGGCAGACGGCGTTGGGTCTGACGAGGCGGCAGGGCCCGCCGTGTCTGGTGTTGCCGTGATGGTCAGCACTGCTGCCAGTGCCAGGAAGCAGAATCGGAATAGAGCACCGAGTACATTCATAGTTCGATCCTTCGATAGTCAATCTGCGTGTATCCGCTGCCCCACGGATCTCCACGCTCGTAGACCCCCAACCCGGCGGTGGAGGCTACCTGCAGATAATCGGCGGCCTCATCCCAGGCATAGGGACATCCTTCGGCGGCCAGCAGATCGTACATCACACAGTCCACGGCGACCGGGTCTGTGGCAAAGAACAGGCTATTGGGGAACTGGTTGCCAAACGTCTGCCAGGGTTGAGGTACGCTATGGGTGTTATCCCGACTGCCAAAGAGCCCATCTCCCAGCACGAGGACCGTCTTCCCGCGGATGTATGGGGTCAGGTAAATATCCACCATCGGGCTATACTCGGGGTCGTAGTACGATCCCCACATCGGGGCGATATATTCGTGCAGCGTGACCGGAGTGTCAATAGTTCCCAGGTGATTTTTGAAGCCAAGGGTCACCCCCGTAATGGAGTGACCTTTCATGATCGGCATGTTGATCAGGTAAGCGGCGTCTACCACCGCTTGTGACAAATGCTGCTCTGGTATGCCTGGCCGGCTGAAGGAGACCGGGACAGGGAAGTTGTAGTCGTTGTAGTCATAGAACCGGACGTTGGGATACGGGCAGCCGTTGCGGAAGTGGTCCGGGATGTAACGGACGGCATCATAAATCCAGATATCCTGGACGGCCACGCCGATCTCCAGCAGCCCTTGGATCACCGCGTTCACCGGATGGATGAGGGCGTCAATGATGTTATCGTCGCCGTTGTTGTTGAAATTGACCTTGATGGCCACGATGCCGCCGGAGTAGTTGGGGATGAGCGCCCGCCAGGCGTCGGCGCGGGTGGAGGTGCTGGTGAGAGCCATAACTCCCTGGTCTACCATGTTGTTCACCACTGCCTGGTTGACGGCCTCGTAGTAGTAGCCGCTGCCATCCCAGTCGGTGGCCGAAGGGGCGTGGGCGTGGACAACACGTGCGGTGCCCGGCGGGACGGTGGGGAGAGGGGTGGGCGTCGGAGTGGGTATGGGTGTAGGGGTGGGTGTGGAGGTGGACGTTGGGGTTGGTGTAGCAGTTGCAGTGGGAGAGGCGGTTGGGGTTAGGGTGGGCCCGTTGCCTATCACCTGCGGCAAGTACACGTGCAGCGTTGGGGTGACATTGCCCTGCGCGATCGAGTCGGCGCCCTGCAGCCAGCGGCGCGCGCTTCCTCCCGCCGCCAGTCCTCCCAATGCTACAGCGACCGCACGTAGAAAGTCTCTGCGCGACCATTTTCTGGATTTCACGTCACCCACCTCCTCTCTCGGCAGCCGAGCATTGGGCCCGATGGTGGTTTTTGTGCCATTGCCGGAGATTACCGGTTGCCGTCCATTATATGCAGGATCTAGGGAATGTCAAGCCGTTTGGGTAGAGCCAGATGTCGGGGTGTCTTTTAGCTTTTTGGGTCGCTTCGAGGGACGGCTATCACCTGTCATTAGAGTTTTTTTTCAGGAGCGCTCGCTTGTCGGACGATGGCTTTTGGGGTATAATTTCTAGTGTGTAAGAGGAGATGAGGGAAGGATGAACGTGCATCGAGCGCCCTTGCTATGCAGTTTCATGCTGCTTAGCCTGCTTTTGGCCCAGCCGGCAGGGTTGGCGGCCCAAACATCGCCCACCAGACCGGCCCCGGAGGTCCCGGCCTCGCCTACCAAACCGGCTCCGGTGGCCCCGCCGGCCGATGATGTCTGGCTGGATGCCATGTTGGAGCGCATGACCACGGCTGATAAGGTGGGGCAGCTCTTTCTGATCACCTTTCAAGGGAATAAAGCCGACGCTTGGTCAGACATTGCCCGGCTGGTGCAGATATTCCGTGTGGGGGGGGTGATCCTTTCGGCGGAAAATGGAAATGTGCGCAACGATATTTCTGCCCCGGAGCAGGTCCTGTCGCTGACAACGGCTTTGCAACAGTTGGCTTTTGCCGAATCGGCGCCCGTGACCATCACCAAGACGGTGCCTGTTACCGTGACCGTTCCCCTCTCGCCCACACTGCCGGCCACAGCAACGCAGTTATTGACCGTGCCCACCGAAATTGCTATTACCAACGTTATCACTCAACCTCCCCAGGGCATTCCGCTGTTGATCGCTGTGTCCCAGGAAGGGGATGGCTTTCCATTCACGGCGCTGCGCAACGGCTTCACCGAGCTGCCGAGCAACATGGCCATCGGCGCAACGTGGGACGATCGCAACGCCGAGGCGGTAGGCCGCATCGTTGGCCGTGAGCTGGCGGCGGTGGGCATCAACCTGTTGCTGGGGCCATCGCTGGATGTGCTCCGAGTGCCGCGGCCAGGGCAGAGCGGCGATTTGGGCACGCGGGTGTTCGGTGGCGATCCCTACTGGGTGGGCCGGATGGGCCGGCTCTACATCCGGGGGGTGCATCTGGGGAGTGAGGGCCGGGTGGCGACGGTAGCCAAGCACCTGCCTGGCCTGGGGGCCAGCGACCGCAGCCTGGAGGAAGAGGTCGCCACGGTAGATAAATCGCTCCAGGATCTGAGGCTTATTGAGTTGCCGCCCTTTTTCGCTGTGACGCAGGTCAGCCTCATCACCGACACAACCGATGCGCTGATGACTGCCCACATCCGCTATCGTGGTTTTCAGGGGAATATCCGCTCGGTTACCCCACCCATTAGCCTGCACTCTCAAGGCTTGCAGCAGATCATGATCCAACCGGAACTGGTACCCTGGCGAGATGCGGGCGGGGTGCTGGTTAGCGATTCGTTGGGGGTGCCGGCTATCCGCCGCTACTATTCGCCCAATCTCACGTCGTTTCCCCACCGGCAGATCGCTCTGGATGCTTTTCAGGCCGGAAATGACCTTCTGAACGTGTCGCGTTTTGCTCTTAGCGATTCCTGGGAAGAACAGGTGGGTAACATCGAAGATACCATCCTCTTTTTCCAGGCTCGTTATGAAACCGATGACAATTTTCGTGCCCGTGTGGACCAGGCGGTGCGGCGCATCTTGAAGCTGAAACGGCGCATCTGCCCCGACTTTGCCCTGGAAGCCTGCACCGGCCATGCCGAAGACCTGGTCGCCATTGGCGAGAACCGGGGGACTGTGGCCAAGATTGCGCGGCAGGCGGTGACGCTGCTTTATCCCTCAGCCGACGAGCTGGCCCTGCGGTTACCCCGCCCACCGCGTTCGGACGAGCAGATCCTGATCTTTACCGATGCTCGTGAGGCCCGCGATTGTGCGCTATGCCCGCCTTTTTACCTGCTGGATCCGCAGGTCTTGCGCGATACCATTTTGCGGATGTATGGGCCGGATGCTACCAAGCAGGTTACACCCGAACGGATCACGGCCTTTACCTTTGCTCAATTGCACAGCTTTCTGCTGAATGGCAGCCCCGATCTCAACTCTTATATCCGCGATGCCGACTGGATCGTGTTCGCCATGACCGACTATGCTCCCAATGCCGTTCCCAGTTCCACGGCGCTCAAGCAGTTTCTTAGCGAGCGGGCAGCCGGCCTGGAGGCGCAAAAGATCATTGTCCTGGCCTATGGAGCACCCTATTATCTGGACACAACCGAGGTTAGCAAACTGACGGCCTACTATGGCCTCTATGGCAAGACAACCCCGTTCATTGAGGCCTCGGTGCGGGCTCTGTTCTTTGACTTTGGGCCAACGGGCCGGCCCCCGGTAACCGTCGAAGGGGTTGGCTATGATCTGACCCGCCAGGTGTCGCCCGATCCCAATCAGATCATTTCGGTGGATTGGGCCGACAAGCCGGTCACGAACGAAGGGACACCTTCGCCGGCGGTGGAGCTGGACGTGGGTGACCCGCTGCGCGTGCGTACCAGCGTCATTCTTGACCGGAATGGCAACCCGGTGCCCGATGGCACACCGGTCATCTTTCACTCCTTCTATCTGCTGGAACAACTGGAGCGCCGGATCGAAGCGGTGACGGTCAATGGCGTGGCCGATGCCACCATCACCCTGGAGCTGGAGGGTGAGATCGAGATCCGGGCTACCAGCGACCCGGCGGTCAATTCTCGACCACTGGTGGTCAGGCTTTTGGGCGGCACAACCCAATTCTTGACCCCCACGCCAACCCCGACGCCGACCCCGACCCCAACCTCCACGCCGACCCCGACTCCAACCCCTACCCCCAGTCCCACCTGGACGCCCACCCTGACCCCCACTCCTACTCCGACACCTGAGCCGTATATCCCTCCGCCACCGGAGCCCCGCATGCGCTGGATCGATCTGGCTCTTGCCACCTTGGGAATGATGGCGGCCGGGGGAGGTATCTTTGTGGTCGGGCGACGCGCAGGGGTAGAGAGCCGAGCGGCAGGGGCTTTGGCCAAGCTACCTTTGTGGAGTTGGGTGTGTGGCCTGGCGGGTTATCTGTTCTATGGGTTGAATCTGCCGGGTAGCGGGGTTCTGGAGGGCGTGACGCCTGGGCTGCGGGGTCTGATCATCGGCTTTGGATGCGGGCTGCTGCCGCTGGTGGGCGTTGTCTGGTTATTGCTTCAGAAGCGCAGGGGCAGGCGGTAGGTGAGTGGTAGCTATTGCCACCAACCGGTTGCCGTTGGCCTTGGATAGGGCGTGACCGCGGCCGGAGGGCGCGGGGTAACCGTTGGCGTCGGGGAGGGGACGAGGGTCGGTTGGGAAGTGGGAGAGGAGGTTATCATTGGCATAGTCACCGTCGCCGTCGGCGTCAAGGTGGGGGGCACAGGCAAGGGAGAGGGCCGGGCGGTGATCAGGGTGGCGAATAGCAGCAGTGTGCCGATGACGGCCAGCAAGCCCCGGTTATTGTGGACAAAGCGGATGAGGGGCCGTTCCTGGTCAAAGATGCGGGCCATGGCCCGGCTGATAGGGCCGGGAGCCAGCAGCGCGGCCCGGAGCTCGGCAATGTTCGCCGGGCGGTCATCAGGATGCATGGCCAGGCACCAGAGAATGGCTTGCTCCGTCTGCGGCGAGATGGCCTGGTTGAGGCTGCGGGGTGAGGCCAGGGCCTTGGGGTTGAGAAAGCGTTGTTTGGCATCGAGGGGAGGTTGCCCGGTCAACACATGGTAGAGGGTGGCGCCCAGGGAATAGATGTCGGAGCGGGCATCGGTATGGCCGCTATCGCCGCCATATTGCTCCAGGGGTGTATACTGCACGGTGCCTCGCCCCTGGACCACGGTGATGGTGCGCTTGTCATCGGGAGAGAGCAGCTTGACCAGCCCAAAGTCCACCAGTTTGACAGTGCCGGCCGGGGTGATCTTGATATTGCCGGGTTTGATGTCGCGGTGCAGAACGGGCGGGTCCTGGGAGTGCATATATTCCAGAGCGTTACACAGTTGCTCGGCCCAGGCCAGCACCTGTCGTTCTGGGAGGGGATGGCCGTCGCGCAAGGCATTGGCCAGCATCTCTTTGAGGTCCTGGCCGGGGACAAAGTCCATCACCAGGTAGTCCCGGTCGTCTTCGGAAAAATAGTCCGACACTTTGGGGAGATTGGGATGGTCCAGACGGGCCAGGGTGCTGGCTTCCTGGTAGAACTGTTCGCGGCTCTGTTTCAGTTCTTCAGGCGTGGCGTCGGGGTCGGGGATGGCTTCTTTGACGGCGCAGAACCGACCTTTCAGGCGGAGGTCTTCCGCCTTGTAGGTTGCGCCCATGCCGCCCCGGCCAACCAGCTCGATGATCTTGTACCTTTCCCGCAAAACCGTCCCAGGTGATAGTGTCCGCGCCAACGCGTCGCTCCCAGAAATTGGATTGAACAGCACAGGGCAAACCGGATGCCCCGGCTGATTGACTATAGCTTAGCGTAGAATCGGCATCTTGTCAAGAAGGTGCAGCCCGCTTCCAAACCGGGTGTGCTTCTATCTGGATGGCAGGGGAGGAATGAGCGTGCACAGAGAAGTAGCCATGTTGCTGGTGCTGGAAGGGCCTAATCCCGGCCAGCGTATTTTCATGGAACAACCAGAGCTGATTATCGGGCGCGATGAGGGCTGCGACCTGGTCATCCCCGAGCGACAGGTATCGCGCCGGCATGCCCGCATCTGGTTGGACGATGATCATTATGTGTTGGAAGATTTACACTCAAAGAACGGCACGTTTGTCAATGGCCAGGAGATCAAGGAACCGCACTCCTTGCAAGATGGGGACGAGATTCAGGTTGCCTTTTGCTGCAAGCTGGCCTTCGTCGGGGCAGAAGCTACCGCCCCTGTGGTTCGGGAGGAACGGAAGTGGGGGTTGCGGATGGATCTACAAAGCAAGCGGGTGTGGGTGGCCGGGCAGGAGATCGATCCGCCCCTTTCCCTGGCCCAGTACCGCCTGTTGGAGCTGCTCTATCAGGAGCCGGGGCGGGTTTACAGCCGTGAAGAGATAATCGAGGCCGTCTGGCCGGAAGACGATTCGGAGGGCATCTCCGAGCAGGCGATTGACGCCCTGGCCCGCCGCCTGCGAGAGCGCCTAGCCGAGGTGGACCCCAACACCCAGTATGTAACCACCGTGCGGGGACACGGCTTTCGGCTGGAAAACGCCTTGCTGTAGCACCTTTTTAGCGACCAAGGTCGCGCCTCAAGGGCCGTTGGCCGGGCACTCTCCTACGAGGATGCCTCAACCGCCCGGCTGAGCAGTCAGGCTAAGGCAAAACCTGGGCCAGGTATTTCTCCAATTGGGCGGCGGTCAGAGTGCCCAGGTGCCGCACCTGGATCACGCCCTCCCGGTCCACAAGGAAAGAAGCGGGCAGGCCCCGTACGCGATATTCGCTCATGAGCTTTCCGGTCGTGTCCAGCAAGATCGGGTAGGTGACGCCGAACTCTTGGACGAAGGCCTGTACCGCCTGGCGGGATTCCCGGACATTGACGCCAAGGACCACAAAGCCGTCGGCTTTGTGGGCGCGGTATACCGCCTCCAGGTCTGGCGTCTCAGCCTGGCAGAGTGTGCACCAGGTGGCCCACAAGTTCACCAGCACCACGCGGCCCTGGTAGTCGCTCAGGGAGATGTGGTTGCCTGCCAGGCTCTCCAATGTAAAATCGCGGGCGCGGTTCCCCTCCAAGACGCCGCTGGGGGCCGCCGAGCCCGGCCCGCTGCAAGCCACGGTTGCGATGGTCAAGATCAGCAGCAACCCGGCGACCTTGTGCCTTTTTCTCATTATCCCTCCGTATCGTGGCCTGGTCCCAGCACGCTTGTGCCACCCATGTAGCCCAGATAAGCGGGCACCAGCGGCAGTACACACGGCGAGGCGAACGACAGCAACCCGGCCAGCAAGGCAATCGGCAATGAGATGGCAGCCTGATCCAGCTGCGATTCCAGGCTGTACGGCCCTATCAGGCCGGCTATTCTGTTCAGGCTGTCGGTCAGCATCAACAGGCCGATGCCGATGAGTAACAAGCCGCTGGCGATAGAGATGACCCGCAGGTGGCGGTTCAGGCGGCGCAGCCAGCCGGTGGCGGCGTCAAACAGCAGGCCGGTCAGCAGGAACGGCAGGCCAAAGCCAAGCGAATAGAAGGTCAGCATCACCACGCCCCGCCACAGGTCCGTGGTACTCGCTGCCCAGGTCAGCATGGTGGCCAGCACCGGCCCCAGGCAGGGCGTCCAGCCGGCGGCGAAAAAGAGGCCCACCAGGAATGACGACAGATAGCCCAGCCGGGGGTTGACCGGATGGGGGTGCACCCGCTTTTCAGAATAGAGCAGCGGGATAGAGATGACTCCCATCAGGTGCAGCCCCAGGACGATGACCATGATCCCGCCGATGCGCTGGATCCAAATCCGGGCACCCAGCAACAGTTGGCCGATCGCCGTGGCCGTCGCGCCAAGAGCGACAAAGATAACGGTGAACCCCAGCACGAAAAAGAGGCTGTGCAAAAAGAGTGTCAGCCGTCTGTTCATGAGATGGGCGATTTCTCCTCAACCACCTGGCGCAGGGCCTCAAGTTCGGCTTCAAGCCGACGCTGGCGCGATACCAGGCTGACAACCAGCCCGAACGAAATAGCCCACAATACGGCATAGGCTGCTACCAGATATGCCATTGTCCCTCCCTCTTTATTAGCTCACAATCTTTTGTTTCAACTGCTCTACGCCATCTCGTAACTGCTCCAGCCGGATGCGGTGGCCCAGCAGGGTGACATACCAGAGCGTGAAGGTGATCAGGCTAAAGAAAAAGGCAAACATCATGCTTGGGCTGAGGCCCCCTTTTTCGGCGCCGAACATCAGCGGGTGTTGTGTCCGCCACAGGCGGATGGCGACAAAATTGATCGGCACTGAGACAAAGGCGACGATACCGTACACGGCAGCAAAGCGTGCCCGACGGATCGGGTCCTCCACCGCGCTGCGCAACATCAGGTACCCCACATAGACCAGGAACTGGAGGAGGGAGATGGTCAGGCGCTCGTCCCAGACCCACCACACCCCCCAGGCCGGCCTGGCCCAAATGGAGCCGCTGATCAGCACGCCGAGCATAAAGGCCGTGCCGATCTCGGCTGAGGCCAAAGCCACGATGTCCCAGCGGCGCTGTTGAGTGCGCAGGTATCCCATGCCCGCCGCAAAGGTCACAAAAAATGCCAGAAATCCGACCCAGGCGGTGGAAATGTGGAAGTAGATGATCCGTTGCACATAGCGACCTGTTTCACTCTTGAGATTGGCCTCTGGCGCGCCCAGCAGCGCCAGATAGAGCGCAACCATCATCATCACCGCACTGAGGGCAGTCAGTGCCAGGAGCCAGGGGTTATGGTGTTTTTTCATCGCCGTCCTCAGCAGGTATTAGCTCTTTTTTCTCACTCTCTTACCACATAGTCAAAGGTCATGAACGCCGCTGCCGGGAAGATGAGGTCAAAAGCCAACAACAGCCGCAGCCACACGGCCATCTGGCCCAGCGCCAGGCCGTCAAGGATGCCGGCTGTGGCCTTGACGGCGGCCAGGAGCACCGGTGCGGCCACCGGCAACAGCAGGATCGGCAGCAGCACCTCTCGCGCCCGGGTCTGGGCCGTTATCGCTGCCAGCAAGGTGCCTACCCCGGCAAATCCCAGCGTGCCTAACAGCACGACAAGCACCAGCCGCAGGTCGAGCAGGTTGACGCCGAAAAAGGCGGTGAACACCGGCAATGTACAGACCTCAACCACCAGCATAAACAGCAATGTGGAGATCATCTTGCCGAAATAGATGGCCGTGTGGTCCACAGGGGCCAGCAACAGCCCTTCCAGGCAGCCGCGATCCTGCTCCAGGGCAAAGGTCCGGTTCAGCCCCAACATCCCCGCAAAGGCAAAGGCCACCCACAGCGCCCCAGGCGCTACCTGCCGCACCCGCTCGCCGCTGACCCGCAGGTCGAAGGCAAAGTTAAAGGCGACGATGACCAGCACGGCAAAGACGAACATGGTGCTGAACATCTCTTTGGTGCGGATCTCGGCAACAATGTCTTTCCAGACGATGGCGGCGATTTTGCGTAGGTAGCTCATGGTTGCGAGTTCAAGTCGTAAGGTCTGGTGCCCCCGGCACTTGTCACTTGCTACTTGTTACTTCTTTGTAAATCTCTTTCATCTCTGCCAGGTCGAGCCCGGCCCGTGTGCCTTGCCAGGCCACCTTGCCCCGGTGGAGGAGGGCCGCCCGCTGGCACATCTCCAGGCCCTGATCCAGGTTGTGGGTGGCGAGGATGACCGTCCGGTCTAAAGCAGCCAGTTGCTGCAACATCGCCCGCAGCATGTCGGCGGCCTGTAGGTCCAGGCCGGTGTACGGCTCGTCCAGCAGCAGGATGGCCGGATCGTGCAGCAAGGCCCGGGCAATGCTCAACCGCTGGACCATGCCCCGCGAAAAGGTGCGCACCGGGTCATGTCGTCGGGTGGTCAGGCCCACCTGCTCCAGCAATTCGGTGATGCGCGCTTTGGCGTCGGGTAGGTCGTACATCCGGGCGAAGAAATGCAGGTTCTCGTTGGCCGTCAGGTTGCCGTAAATCAGCGGTTGGTGGGAAACCAGGCCGATCTGCCGCCGCACCGCTGCGGCCGCTGCCAGATCGTGGCCCAACACGCGAACCGACCCCGCTGTAGGTCGTGCCAGCGAGGCGATGATGCGCAACAGCGTCGTCTTGCCGGCGCCGTTGGGGCCGAACAGCGCCAGGAACTCGCCTGGGGAAACCACCAGATCCACGCCTTGCAGGGCCGCCCGATGGCCGAACGCTTTGCTCAGGCCGCGGACCTCAATCGCCGGAGTTCCAGTTGCCATCCTTGATCGCTTTGTACAACCCGGCACGCTGCTGTCGGTAGGTGGCTTCGTCCACCTGACCTGCCTCGAAACCTGCCTCCAGGCCGGCTAACCGGGTCAGCAACCGCCGGGCCTGCGGATCCGACAGAAGGCGGGTCGCCCTTTCGGCGCTGGATCGGGGGGGGCGGATCGCCATGCCGTACAGACCCGCACCGACGACCGCCAGCCCGGCTAAGGTCAACCCCAACCAACGCAGCAGCCCCTGGCTACTTTTGGATCCACCGCCTACCTTGGCACCTGATGCTGCCGGGCTCATACCGGTGTCGTCTACCATCAGCAGCTCCATTCTCAAGGGCGAGGTTGGGGCGAGGTCTTGGGCGGTGTAGAAACTGTACTGCCGGCCCTCGAAGAGCCGGGTGCCGCGCGGCTGGAGATGGTCGCTGCGCAGGTCCAACCCCGGCTGGGCGACCAGCACATTCAGCGTCGCCACCGGGTAGTCAAAACGGTGCTCCAGAGGAACGGTCTGGCCGGTCACCATCAGGTGGTAGGAGAAAAAGATGAGGGACGTCCCTTCCCCTGGCCGCACCGGTTCGGTGTCCAGCAGCCTTCCTTCTGTGGAGAGATACCGATCCGGGAGCGTATCTTCCTGGAAGCCGATCCCCGTCGCTTCCTGGGGCAGCGGAATAGAGACCGTCACCAGGCGGCCCGATTCGTGAGTGCGCCCCACGTAGGTCCGGTCGCCGGTGTTGCTCAGGAGCTGAATCTCCGATACCCGGAGCGCCTGACCAAACGGCTCGACGATCAGGTGAACCAAATCCAGGCGGATGGCCTTGTCCTCATCGGTCGTCTCGAACAGGGATAGCGTCGCTTGCAACGTTGTCTGCCCGGCGCCGAACTGATAGAGCTCTGCGCTGGAGTACGGCACGCCCAGATAAACCACCTCAAGCCGGTATTGCAGGGCGGGGTCGGTGTCCAACCCTGTGAAGCGGAAGGCCCCGCCAGCATCGGTCATCGTCGTCCGCGATCCCACCTTTTCGGCTCCGCGCAGCGTGTGCAACGTTACCGGCAGGCCTGCCCCCACCGCCGGTCCGCCTGCTGTCCCGTTGACCACCTGGCCTTCGAGGACACCGGTTCCCTGGGCCTGGACGGTCGCTGCCAACACCAGGGCCAGCCAGAGCCCCAGCGCCGCGACGGCCGGGCCTCGATCTCGCAGGCCCAACCTTCCTCTGTGCTTCATGCCACCTCCTCGCCGGGCAGGCGGCGACCGCACCTGGCGCAAAACAGGTCGCCCGAGTTGATGTTTGCGCCGCACGCAGGACAAACCGGCCCGGCTGGTGTCTGTTGAGGCAATGCCCCCCCGCAGTGCACGCAGAACCGGTCGCCAGCCTGGTAGACCTGGCCACAGGCCGGGCAGAAGAGGCTGCTTCCTCTTTCCTGCTGCGAACGACGGAGGGTGCGCACCGCCTGTTCAATCTCCTCGTCGGTCGCGGCAGGTGGGGCCAGGGCAGAAACCCGCCTCGGCAGCAGCGGGTACAGGAGGATGACGATGATAATCAGCGTTAGAAGAAAAAGGGCAAGCAGCGCCATGCCTACTCCCTCCGCGCCGGCCGGGTGGGCCAGGCGGCGATCAGCGTTCCCAGCAGCAGTACCCCGCCGCCGATCCATAGCCAGGCGACCAGCGGCGTGATGAGCACCTGGAAGGCCGCCAGCCCATCCGGCTCCAGGGCGGTCAGCACGATGTACAGGTCCTGGAACAGGGTGCTGTGCAATGCCACCTCGCTCACTGCCCCCTTGGCATTGCTATAGAAATCGCGGCTGGGCCGGAGGGTTGTTAGTTTGCGATCGCCCCGATAGAGGTCTATAACCGCTTCGTTGCGGAGCTTGTTGCCCCCTTCCTCAACTTGCCGGTAAATGTAATCTTGATAAACCAGCCTGTAGCCGCTCTCCTCCACACTCTCGCCGTGGGCCAGCGCCACCAGCACCTCTTTTTGGTACGTCTGGGAGGCGGTGATGCCGGCCACGATGAGGAGCACGGCCAGGTGGATGATCTGCCCGCCATAGCGCCGTCGGTTATTGCCCACGGCTCGCAGTGCCGCCACGAATGGGTTTTCGCCCGCTGCCTTTATCCGGGCCACGATGCCCTGGGCCATCTGCGACATGACCGTTGCTGCGGCAAAGGCTGCGATGGCGAAGGATACCACTGCCCCCGGTTCCCGCACCCGAAGCAGGATGAGCAGTATGGCCATAGCGCCTGCCACCGCTGCCTGCACCCACAGCCTGCGCAGCAGGCGCCCTGCCCGGATCGCCCGCCATTCCACAAGGGGACAGAGGCCGATCAGCAGCACCAGCAGCAGGCCCAGCGGTCCCATAAAGCGATCATAGTTCTCGGCAGACAGGGCGGCTGCCACGCCACGCACCCTCTCGGTGAGGGTCGGCCATAGTGTGCCCAACAGCACCGCCGCTGCCGATCCCAGGAGCAAGAGATGGGTCACCAGGAAAGCAAACTCCCGCGAGAGCAGGTTGCCCAGATCGCCTTCCCCTTTCAGCTCTCTTGCACGGGTTGACATCATACCGATGGTCACTGCCAGCACCAGCCCGATGTAGCTCAGATACCACCAGCCGATGGACGATTGAGCAAAGGCATGTACCGACTGGATCACCCCTGAACGGGTGATAAATGTGGCAAAAACTGTGAGGACAAGGGTGCCAACCGCCAACAAGATGCTCCAGGAACGGAAAAGGTCCCGCCGTTCCTGGAGAATGGCCGAATGGACAAAGGCCGTGCCCACCAACCAGGGGATGAAAGAGGCATTTTCTACCGGGTCCCAGCTCCAGTAGCCGCCCCAGCCCAGCTCCAGATAGGCCCACCACGCTCCCACCAGGATGCCAAGGCCCAATGCGGCCCAGGCGGCCAGTGCCCAGCGCCGTGTGCCGTGCAGCCAGGTCGAATCCAGGCGGCCGGTCAGCAGCGCGGCCAGCGCATAGGCTGCCGGAATCGTCCACAGGGCATAAGCGGCAAAGATGATGGGCGGGTGGACAATCATCCAGATGTTTTGCAAGAGGGGGTTCAGACCAAGCCCTTCAGCCGGTGCTGTGGGCAACAGCTCGAAAGGATTGTTCATCCACACCAGGAGAAGGGAAAAGAAAGCCTGGGTAAAGGCCAGAAAGGCCATGACGTAGGGCTGCAATTCATGGTCCCAGGCACGTCCTGCCAGCCCTGGGCGATGTGCCAGGGAGCTGTAGCGCAGGACCAGCACGGCTGTGAAGAAGGTCAACAGCCACAGCCACAGCAGTTGTGAGCCCTCCAGCCCGGCCCACAGGGCCGAGAACAGGTAGGCCGGCTGCAGATAGGTGCTGACATGTTCGTACACATACCTGACGCTGAACTCGTGGCGGAACAACAGGGCACAGAGCAGAGCGATGGACAGCGTGGACAGCCCGGCCGTGACCAGCAGGGCGCGGCGCGCGCTGGCGATCAGTTCTGCCCGGCGCTGCACCCCACCCAGCAACGCCATGACCGTTGCCCAAAGAGCTACGGCCAGAGTCAGCCATAGCACTCCATACCCAATATCCGCCAGAATCAACAGCTCCTCCTCAATCCTGGCCCTACCCCCTGCTACTTGCCCTCATATTTAGAAGGACATTTCATCCGCAACTCTTCTGCCTCGAATACCTGGGTCACCGGATTATACTTGCCGATAGCTACCGCTTCGACGGCATCCACCAACATGTCGGGCTGGGGGCCATGGTAGGAGACGGTCAATCGGCCGGTGGGGTCCTGGATCTCGAAGGTCAGTTGCAATTCGTGGGTGTTGTATTGGACCGAAGCGGGGACGATCTCACCTGCCACCCGCGAATTGCGGGGTTGGTCTGGGCCCAAAGCCTTGACATCGGCAACGGTCAGATAGTTGCTGGTTGAGTCAGACAAGCTGGTGGCGATCAGCACGCCGACAATGGCGACTACCACCAACCCTCCGATCAGGAATTTTGATCTTGATGACACAGGTCTCCTCTGGTGATTTACGATTTACGATTGACGATTTACGATTGACGATTGACGATTGTGCCGCAGTTGTGGCAAAATTTAGAGTCGGGCCGCAGTTGCGCGCCGCATTGGTGACAAAAAAGTGCCCTGGCTGAAGCCGAAGGTGGCGACTCTGGTTTGGCGGCCGGCTGCGTGCGTCGGCCCAGCCAGAACGCAGCCACGCCCGCGCCTGCCACAGCAGCGAGGACGACAAGAACGGTGAACCCGGCAGGGATGGCCGATCCCTTTGCTGCCGACGGAGCACTTGTCTCTGTCGGAACCAGGCCCATGACCTCAACGCTCAGGGAAGAATTGGCCTTGCGATAGGTGAATGTCCAGCTTTTTCTTTCGCCCTGGTCCAGGGGGCCGGCTCTCACCAGATGGTAGAACAGACCATCGGTCTCCTGGACGGCCAGGGGAGCGGCCGGGTCGAGGAAAAATCCCTCGGCGGTCGCCGGCATCTGGACATCGAGGTTCAACGCGGCAACAGGATAATCGGCCACATAGGCAAAGGTGTAGGTCCGCCGGCCGCTTTCGTCCACCGGCAACTTGTCATAATACTCGAGCTGAAAACTGCTGGTGGGCAGGTCGAACGATACGACCAGCCACTCCCCCTCTATGCGGGTCTCATACTCCTGCTCGAACAACTGTCCATCCCCGGCCTTGTGGGCAACGGCGTGGGGTTGGCCAATGCGGGCCGGGATGCGGATTTCTACCGCGACCGGCAGCGGTGTGTCGGCTGCAAACTGCCCGCGGTAGATGACCAACACCCCAGGCCAGTCATACTCTGGCCACAGCGAGATTTCCAGCTTGGAGAGGGTAGGAAGACCTTGGGCCTGCGCCGCCCCGACCAGCAACGTCAGGCAAAACACCGGGGTCAGAAAGTATTGCTTCATAGCCTGTCCAACTCACCGCAGAGCGAGGCGAAAGACCCCCCTGTGTTCTCAGTGCTTCTGGCGACACCTCTTACTGGCCAATGATCGAATCAATGATTGTCTTGAACTCGTCGAATGTGGGTGATCCCTGCCGTCCCTGGCCGTTGTTGAACAGGAACACAGGGGCGCCGGGCACGCCATAGATCGCTGCCACCACACTCCCGGCCTGCACCCGCAGCCTGGCCCAATCTGAGTCGAGGCAGGTCTCGAACTTGGCGCTGTCGAGGTTCAGCGTCTGGGCGTAGCTCAGGAACAGGGGGCGGGGCTCAGAGGCTTGGGCCCACTTGTCTTGCTGGGCAAAAAGCTGATCGTGCATCTCCCAGAACTTGCCCTGTTGACCGGCGCACTCGGCGGCAGCGGCGGCCTTGGCGCTGGGGCTGTCTGCCTTACTGGTCCAGGGGTGCAAGACGTACAGCAGCTTGCCGGGCTTGATGTAGGCATCCAGCAGTTGGGGCAACACCTGGCGGGCGTGCTGTGCCGATTCGGTGCTGGCATAGTCCACAAAGGCCACGGTGACGGCCTTTGCCGTCTTCCAATCGCCGCGTACATGCCAATCATCTGCTGTTGTGGGGACGATGTTCGGCACCTCGCCACCTGCTGCCACATAATCAATGATCTGGCCGAGTGTTTCGATTGAACGACCACCCTGGATGGGGATGTCGTTGATAAAGAAGGTGGGCGTGGCCTGCACTTCGGCCATTTCAGCGGCCATCACCTCCCCCTGGACTTCGAGGGCGGCCTGGCCTGAATCCAGGCACTCGTCGAACTTTTTGCCGTCTACCCCCAAATCCCTGGCATATTTTTTAAAGAAACTGGTCGGGTCTGCCCCCTCCGCTCCCCATTCGCTCTGGGCGGCAAAGAGCTTTTCGTTCATCTCCCAATATCGATCCTGCCAGCCGGCACACACAGCCGCTTCTGAGGCTTTTTGGGCCAGGGGGTGGATTGAGCTCAGGGGGAATTCGCGGTACACAAACCGCACTTTGCCGGTGTCTACATATTGCTTGATCAGCTCAGGGATCACCGTGCGGGCGACCTGACCGCAGGCCGGGCACTGAAAGTCTGAGAATTCGGTCACAACTACCGGCGCGTCGGCCTGCCCTCGGCTGCGGTAGCTGTCGGCGGCGATGTCCAGCGTGGGTGGCTTGCCGCCGGCCAGGAAGTAGTCAATCATCTGCGCGAATTGGGCGTAGGGTTGCGCTCCAGAAAGCTCTACTCCATTGACGCGGAAGGCAGGGGTGCCGCTTACACCGGCTGCAGCACCCTCTTGGATATCGGCTTTGATTTTGTCGGCGTAGGTGCCGTTATCCAGGCAGGAATCAAACTTGGCTTGATCCAACCCCAGCTCGGCGGCGAACTTTTTAAAGGTCTGCACTGCGTTTGCCTGGCCGGACCACTGTTGCTGGTTGCTGAACAGCGCCTCGTGCATCCCCCAATACTGGCCCTGCTCGCCGGCACACTCGGCGGCCTCAGCCGCCTTCTCTGCCTGGGGGTGGATGGAAGACAGGGGGAAATTCCTGAAAACATATCGGACCTTACCGGTCTGGACATAGGCCTCGGCGATCTGTGGGAACGTCTCACGGGCATACCGTCCGCAATAGGGGCACTGAAAATCGGAATACTCGATCAGCGTCACCGGTGCCTCTGGTGAACCGAGGGTGCGCCAGTCTGTTGCATCCACCGGCAGGTCGGCGACAGACATCGGCGTGGCAGTGGGTGTGCTCCCTTGAGCTGCCGTGGGCGTTTTGCCGGCGGTGGCCGGTGTAGGCAATGGGGTAGATGCTGCCTTTCCACCCGGTGTTGGTGTAGCCATTTCCGGACCGCAGGCCGCCATCAAGAGCGCCACGACCATTAGCACGAGCAACCAGCTATGTTTTTGCTTCATACAATCTCCTTTCACGACAGGTAGCTAATTTTAATCTCTAACCCGCCGCAGCCGCAGCGAGTTGCTGACGACAAAAATGCTGCTGCAGGCCATCGCGCCGGCGGCCAGAACCGGATGCAGTCGGAGGCCAAACCACGGGTAGAATGCACCTGCTGCCAATGGGATCAGGATGACATTGTAAAAAAAGGCCCAAAACAGGTTCTGTTTAATAGTGCGCATCGTTGCCCTGCTGAGGGCAATGGCCCGTGGCACAGCGCGCAGGTCGCCGCTCATCAGCGTCACATCGGCAGAGGCCATGGCCACGTCGGTGCCGGTGCCGATGGCGATGCCTACGTCGGCCTGGGCCAGGGCCGGGGCGTCGTTGATGCCATCGCCAACCATGCCCACGATATGGTCCTCTGCTTGCAGGGCCCTGATCTGGGCTGCCTTGTCGCCAGGTGGCACCTCGGCCACCACCCGGTTGACCCCCACCTGGTTGCCGATTACCTCTGCCGTGCGTCGGTTATCGCCGGTGATCATGATCACTTCCAGGCCCAGGTCCTTCATCTGGCCGATGGCCTCGACCGATCCCTCCTTGAGCGTGTCGGCCACAGCTATGACGCCAAGTGCCTGGCCGTCCACTGCTACCAGCATCGCTGTTTTGGCCTCCTCCTCCAGCCGGGCCAGCACCTCATCGAGTCTTTCAAGGACGATGCCGTTGCTTTCCAGCAAACGCCGCGAGCCGACCAGCACCTGCCGGCCGTCCACCGTCGCAGCGACCCCCTGCCCGGCTACCGCCTCGAACCCCTGCGGCTCGCTCAGCGCCAACCCTCTGGCCTCTGCGGCCCGGACAATGGCCTGGCCCAGGGGATGCTCCGAGCCTCGCTCGGCCGATCCGGCCAGGCGGAGTAACAAGTCATCGCCTGTTTGCAATCTGTTCCCTACAATGACGTCGGTGACAGATGGTTCCCCCCGCGTAATCGTCCCCGTCTTGTCCAGCACCACCGTCGTCAGTTCGTGGGCGCGTTCCAGAGCTTCGCTGTTTTTGAACAGGATGCCCTGTTCTGCCCCCTTGCCTGTGCCCACCATGATGGCCGTCGGTGTGGCCAGCCCCAGGGCACAGGGACAGGCGATCACCAACACGGCGACGGTGTATAGAATGCTCTGCGTAAAGCCCACGTGCCCGATGATCAGCCAGGCCAGAAAGGTCACCAGCGCCACGGCGATGACCGCCGGCACAAAGACCGCCGACACCCGGTCGGCCAGGCGTTGGATGGGTGCTTTTGAGCCCTGAGCTTCTTCCACCAGGCGGATGATCTGCGCCAGGGCCGTCTGGGCGCCGACGCGGGTAGCTTCGATCTTGAGCAGCCCCTGCTTGTTGATCGTCCCGCCGATCACCTCGCTGCCCGGCCCTTTGTCCACCGGCAGGCTCTCGCCGGTGATCATCGCTTCGTCCACTGCCGAGTGGCCCTCAATGACCACGCCGTCTACCGGCAGCCGCTCGCCGGGGCGGACGACTACCACATCCCCCAGCATCACCGCCTCGATCGGGACCTCGACCTCGCTGCCGTTGCGAAGCAGGTGGGCTGTCTTGGGGCGGAGGCCCATCAGCTTCTTGATTGCCTCTGATGTCCGGCCTTTGGCCCGTGCCTCCAGCATCTTGCCCAGTTTGATAAGGGTGATGATCAATGCCGAGGTCTCGAAATAGACGTGATCGCCAATGCTGGGGAAGAGCAGCACCGCTATGCTGTAAAAGTACGCCGCCGATGAGCCCATCGCCACCAACACGTCCATGTTGGCCGATCCGGCGCGCAGGCTCTTGAAGCCGCCTGCGTAATAATCCAGCCCGACATAGAACTGCACCGGCGTGGCCAGGGCCAGGAACAACCAACTGACCCATGGCTCGTGAGCCCAATGTCCCAGCAAGCCGAAATCACGGGCCATGCTCAACAAAAAGAGCGGCAGCGAAAAGGCCACGCCCACCCAGAATTTGCGCGTCTGGTCGCGGATCTCGGCCTGGCGGGCGGCGCGCTCGATGTCTTCGGCTGCCTCGCCCTGGCCAGGGATGAGCACCTCATAGCCCACATCGCGGATGGCCTGCTGGATGGCCGCCAGGCTGACGACGCCGGGCAGGTACTCGACGCTGGCCCGCTCGCTGGCCAGATTGACGTTGGCCCCTACCACCCCATCAAGCCGCTTGAGCGCCCGCTCGACGGTCAAGGCGCAGTTGGCACACGTCATGCCGATAATGGGCAGCTCTGCCTTGGCTGTCGCTACATCATACCCGATGTTGCGGATGAGTGCAAGAAAATCGGCCTCTCTGACCAATGCCGGGTCGTAGAGAACCGATGCCTTTTCGGTGGCCAGGTTGACCGTCGCTTCCTGTACGCCTTCCAGCCGTCTCAGATTCCGCTCGATGGTCAGCGAGCAGTTGGCGCAGGTCATGCCCATGACCGGCAGGGTTACTTGTTTGACAGTCATGTGAATCCTAGATAGCAGGATAGCCCGCCTCGGCCAGCGCTGCTTTCAAGGCGTTCAGCGCCTCGGCGTTCTCTACCTGGAACGTGGCAGTCTTGCCGGCTACATCGCCGCTGACAAATTCGACACCCGCCACCAAGCTGCTTTCGCGCTTGATGGTCATGAGGCAGTGTTGGCAACTGATATTCGGGATGCTTAACGTTATCATTTCCATTGCGGTGTTTTTCCTCCTAATCTAACATGACCCAGGCCAACGGGTCGCGCCCCCGTTGGCCTGCATGTCTCAATTCTAGCCGATTTTGGCCGATAGGTCTGTAGGTTGACTTACGTTGCCTCTCTACGGCGATTGGCGCACCACCAGCGGGAGATAGATATACAAAGGTGGCCGGATGATGGTGACGGTCGTCGTCGCCGTGAGGACGCTGACCGGATTGCTGGCGGTGACGACCGCGCTGTAGACACCTGCAGCCGGGTAGGTGTGGGTGACAACCGACGAGGGACCGATGGCCAATGACGAACGGTCGCCAAAGGCCCAGGTGTAGGTTACGTGGCTGCCGGCAGAGATGGTCGCGGTCAGGGTGGTGGGGCTGCCCAGCACGGTGGGGCTGTTGTTGGTAGCCGTCAGCCCGGCGATGGCCTCGTCCACGATGACGGACGTGGTGGCGGTGAGCTGGCTGATGCTGTTGCTGGCGGTGACGAGGGCCGTGTACTTGCCGACGGCCGGGTAGATGTGCGATACCACCGCCCCGCTGCTGAACGTCCCATCGCCAAAAGCCCAGGTGTAGGTCACCAGGCTGCCGGCGGTGACCGTGGCGATCAGGTTGGTAGCGTTGCCCAGCGGCGTCGGGCTGTCGTTGGTGGCCGTCAGCCCGGCGACAGGGATGATCCACAGGTAGACAAAGGCTGCCCCCTCGTTCGTCTCGCCATGGTCGTATAGCCACGCCCCGACGATCACGTCGTCGTACCCGTCGCCATTCACGTCCCCGGCGGTGCCCAGGGAGCGGCCCAACTCGGCGCCAGCCTGGTTGCCCTCGACCATCCAGTCGGGCGCCGCGCCAGGTCCTGTCGCTGCGCCATAGTAGACAAAGGCCCGCCCCTCATCGGCCTGGTCGCCGTCGTAGCGGGGAGCGCCCAAGATGATATCGCTGTACCCGTCGTCGTTCACGTCGCCGGCCGTGCCCACCGAGACACCCAGGTGGGCATAGTCCTGGTCGTTCGTGGCCGTCCAGCCGGGGTCCGGGGCCAGGCCCGCCGCCGAGCCGTAATAAACGTAGACCCGACCCTCTTCCGTCCCGTACCAGGGCGCTCCGACGATCACGTCCGAGAAGCCATCGCCGTTCACGTCCCCGGCGGTGCCCACCGCGCCGCCGAACGCCGCGCCGGCCAGGTTGCTTTCAGCCGTCCAGTTGGGGGTCAGGCTCAGGCCCGAGGCCGAGCCGTGATAGACGTAGGCCCGCCCTTCGTTGTCCTGGCCGTTGTCGTACCAGTAGGCCCCGACGATGACGTCATCGTATCCGTCGTCGTTCACATCCCCGGCGGTGTCCACGGCGACGCCAAAGAGTGCCCACGCCTGGTCGCTCTCGGCTGCCCAGTCGGCGTTGGCCGGGGTGCCGTTGGCGCCCAGGCCGCTGGCGCTGCCGTACCAGGCGAAAGCGGCCCCCTCCTTCCCCTCGCCGCCATCGTAGTAATGCGCCCCGACGATGACATCGTCGTACCCATCGCCATTCACGTCCCCGGCAGTGCCCACTGCAATGCCCAATAGGGCCAGCTCCTGGTCGCTTTCAGCCGTCCAGTTGGGGGTCAGGCTCAGGCCGCCGGCCGAACCATAGTAGACAAAGGCCCTTCCCTCGTCCAACTGGCCGTTGTCGTACCCCGCCGCCCCGATGATGACATCGTCGTAGCCGTCGCCGTTCACATCGCCCGCCGTGCCGGCTGAGACGCCCAGGCTGGCAGAGGCCTGGTTGCTCTCGACCGCCCAGTCGGGGGTCGTGCTCAGGCCCGAAGCCGAACCGTGGTAGACAAAGACCCGCCCCTCGTCTTCCTGGCCGCCGTCGTAGTCGAGGGCGCCGACGATGACGTCGGAAAAGCCATCGCCGTTCACGTCGCCGGCTGTGCCCACCGAGCGGCCCAGATTGGCGTACCCCTGGTCGCTCTCGGCCATCCAGTTGGGGAGGGGCGACAGCCCGGTCACGCCTCTCTCAGGGGCCTTTTCCCCGGCCGGCGAGGTGATCCAGGCCGTCACCGTCACCGGGTAAACGGCCTTCTCGCCCTCTACCACGATGCGGATCTGCCCGCCGGTCACCTCCAGCCGGGGTGAGAGCGCCTGTCCCTGGGCGTCGGTCGCGCTCAGCGAGCCGTACCGCACCACCGGCGACCCGGCGCAGGTGAAATCGGCTATTCCCTCCCCCTGCTCCACGGCCAGGCGGCCACCAAAGCTCCCGGCCAACACCAGCGGTCCTCCGCCAGCCGGCCGTTGCTCGACGACAAACTCTTGCCGCAGGCCGCTTGCTCCGTTCTCGTAGCCGATCCGCACCCCCGGATACCGGTATTCGGCCCGGTTGAGGGCCGTCAAGGTGGGCTGACCCGGCCAGGCCCCACCGGGCGACGGCGAAAGCTCGAAGCGGTACTCCCATTCCCAGACCGGTGGAGCGGCGGTGCGGGGGATCACCCGGATACCATCTGGGGTGAAGTAGATGCGCAGGTCTTGGGCGCGGTTGGGTGCCTGGTAGGCAGCGGGCTGGGTGTGCTCCTGCCAGGTGATCTGGTATTCCGAACGGCGGATCTCTTCCTGCACCATCGCCCACCAATCTGCAGAGACACCGGCGGGCAGGTTCGGTGAACCCCTGCTGACAGCAGGCTCCCCGGCTGCCGGCGCCGGCAGCGACGGGGCTAAGGGCAGGGTCCAGTCAGGCCGGGCAGAGGCCGGCAGGGTGCCGGTCAACAAGGCCCAGGCCACTGCCATACAGGCGGTCAACAGACTCTTGGGTTTCATCTTGTTTCTCCTCTCTTCAAGGGCACTTTCCCGAAAGCGCCAAGGCTTTCGAGAAGGTGACCGTCTAAAACTCACGCAGCACTGTCGGCAGGTAGATGCGCCACCGCGTCCTTCCACCGCCGACGACGTAGGCGTTCATCTGCTCCTTCTCGCCGTCGCTGGGCGTGTCGCCGTCATAATCGTCTAGCAGGTCTATGTAGGAATAGTTCCCGGCGGGCCACACCGCCGCAGCCGCATTCTGGTTGGTGCGGGTAGCGCTGCGAAAGATGCCGGCCCGCGCCGCCGATGAGCTCTGTGGGTCCCACGCCGCCAGCGGGCGCAGCACATATTCCGAGGCATACCAATCCACGGCAAAGGGATCGGTGCTGGCCAGCAAGATGTCCTGGCGCGTGGCGTTGCCGTCGTAGTTGTCCTCGTAGCCCACCCATATCGCGTCCACCACGTTCAGGTCTGGGGCGCGGATAAGAGCCATTTCCCGGCCCAATAGGCCGTAGTCCTGGTTCGGTCCGCCCGTGTAGCCCCAGAAAAAGTCGTGCATCTCGTCCCAGCCGTAGGAGCCGCCGCCGAAGCGGTTGTCGTTGTCGAAGGTGGTGACCAGACCGATCAGGTTCTTCCAGGCGATGGTTGCCCCGGCCATGCCATGCTTTTTGAGCACTGGCATGTTGATCAAGGTCAATCGGTCCGCCTCGTAGCTGCTCCCGTTCCACAGGCCATAACGCATGCTCACGTAACGGCCGCCCTCGGTCTGGAATTTGGGGTAAGAAAGCTCATCGGTCCCGGTGGCGGTCGGGTCTTCCAGCAGGATGTAGGCGTCATCGTAGTTGCCGTGGATGTACTCGCCGGCCGGGTAGCCCCCGCCGACCGTCCCGCCGCTGATGAGGTTGTAGTTCAACGGGTTCCAGTCGGCGATGGAGACCGGGTAGCCCAGGGATTGGAAGGCGTCCACCACGTCCTGGTAGGATTGCTCCTGATCCTGGGCGTTGGCAGGGGTGGTGTCCCAGGTCGCGCCCGAGTCCTGGACGTTTTCGGCAACCACGACCTCGCCGCCGAACCCCTCCGGGTGCTGCAGGATGCGCCAGATAAGGCCCTTGAGCAGATCGCTGTTGGTCACCAGGCGGCCCACGCCGTTGCCCTGGCCGTTCATGGCCCACTGGTTGTTGACCTTGATGATAACCACGTCGTCAGCCCCCACGACGCCGGTGGGATGGGCGGCGGTCTGGTAGAAATAGTCGCCCCGGGCCTCCATCTCAGCGACCAGGCTGTCTATGCCGGCATCGCGCAGCGCATAGTTGGGGTCGTTACAGGGTGGCGTACCCGGCAGCGCGCCGCCGTCGAGGCTGCATGGCGGGACGGGCACGTCCGACACGATGAACACGTTAGAGATGGCCGTGGGGCTGGTCCAAGCGGGCAGGGTCACCTGGGCCTGGACCGGGGGGGCAGGAGCGATGCTGCCGGCCAGGACGGGAACGAGCAGCAGCGCCAGGGCCAGGAAGCCCATGCCGGCCAGCGTGGCCTTTTGTTTGAGGCGGCGGTAGAGATGAGCCACCCCCAGCAGCGAGGCCAGGTACGCCAGGAACCCCAGGCTCCCGGCCAGCGCCGCCCGCTGGCAGGGATAGGCCAGCCGCCGGGGATTGGTCCCGCTGCGCAGCAGCAGCCAGATGAGAGACGCCAGCCCCGCGAGCCAGAAGGTCCATTTCTTGCGCCGGGAACAGCGGGTTTGGTGATGACTCTCTGCAGTTTCTTCCATTTTTCACTCCTTTGCCGGTTCACCACGCCTGTCTGCGCCAGGCAAACACCAGCCCAGCCGCCAGGACGATCGCAGCCGAGGGGCAGAGTCCACCCGGTTTTGCTGCCTCGGTGGGGGTCGGTGCGCTGCCGGCTGTCGGTTCGGCAGGGGGTGGCGGCTGCTCGACCGCAGCCGTCGGTTCGATGGGAGCCGGCGGCGACTCGACCGGGGCTATCGTAGGGCCGGGCGGCGCTATGGTGGGCTGTTCCACGGTGGGCGCGGCCTTTGTGGCTGTAGGGATGGCGGCGGTGGGGCTGGAGGTGCCGCCGGCCCGGAAGGTCTGGATGGCCTGGTGGATGAACTCGACAAAGCGCGGCCCGATCTCGCGGTTGGCCCGCTCGTTGGGATGGCCGTCGTAGTTATCCATCCGGTATTCGCGCCGCAAAAAGTTGTCGTCGCCGGCCAGATAGCCGAAAAAGTCAAAGGTGACGACGTTGGGCAGCCCGCCGAGGAACTGGCCCGACTTCAACCAGTCGGCCAGGGCGCGGGCGCGGCGGGCCTCGTCGCGGTTGCTGCTGCCCGGCACCTGCGGCGGCTGGGTGACGACGATGAACAGCTTGTCCGGGTGCTGGGCCATCCGGGCGCGGATGGTGAGATAGTACGCCTGGTACTCGGCCAACTGCTCATCGCTGCCGATGTTGCTCACCGGATAACAGGATTTGAAGAGGATGACATCGTACTGCATCAGGTAGCTGAAGGTGTTATCCGGCGGATCGTGGAGCGGCTGGCTGAAAATCTCGGCCAGGCCATCGGGGTCGGTGTTGTCGCCCGGCACGTTGAAATTGTAGCCGGCAGAGGAGCCATCGGCCAGGCGCAGGCCCTCGTCGTTGTAGCCGTGGTCGTAGAATTCGTAGCCCAGGGCCGAGAGCCCTTCCCGCACGCCGCCCTGCTCGATGAGATTCTGCCCACAGGAGTGGTGCAGCCAGATGATGCGCACCGGCTGTTGGGCATGTGCCGCTGCAAAAGGCAGGATGCAGAACGCCAGAAGCAGGATCGTCACCAAGTGTAAGGCTTTCATAGTGCGCCTCCATTGACGGTTAGTTGGTTATTTGCCACACATGCACGACGGCCGCGTTGGTATCGCCTCCCAGGCCGCGCTCCACCAGGAAGAGGCGGCCGCTGTCCGCGTCAAAGGTCATGCCGCCGGGGGTCTCGCAGGGGGTCTCCTGGCAGTAGAGCTCGGCGGGACGCCAGATGGTGTAGGGCAGCACCGTCCAGGGGTCGCGGTTGCCCAATGCGCTCTGGCCAAGTTCGTCCACATCGTAAAAGATCACCTGATACTCGTAGGGATAGCAGTGGTAGCCGTGATACGGGTTGCACGGGTCGTTGCATGTCACCGGCGGCTCATCGTAACAGTTGTTCCCCAGCCCCTTGAAGCCGAGGAGGATGATGGCCCGCCTGCTGCTGCTTTCGACAAAGGCCCCTCCGGTCCACTCGTCGCACATGGTATAGCTGGGATAATCACAGTTGGCCGGATCCCCCACGTTGGGACCGGCGCAACCCGGAAACTTGACGCGATAGTAGAGCAGCGGCAGGGCGTCCAGATTCCCGCCTGGATCGTCGCTATCCCAGGGAGAAAACGCGAACAGGGTCGGCCCCTGCGAACCGCCGCTGGTGGTGACCGGTTCCTCAGAGGCCGGCGTGCCGCGGGCGCGACCGGTGATCAGGGTGCGGCCGCCCAGGTAGTGCTCTGCGTACCACGTGGGAACGGAAAAGAGGTACGCGCCCATCTTGCGCCCGTGGTACAGGGGGTCATCCGTCGGCCCGACATGGAACATGCCCCGCGCACCCGTGCCGTCCAGGTTGGCGAACCAGACTGTGGGAAAGGTGTCCGACCCCATGACTCCTTCGGCATACCAGAGGTTGATCGAGCCATAGAGTTTGTCTTCCGTTTGCGTGCCGCGCCGGGGGACGTACTCCAGATCGCTGACGAACAGATACTCACGGTGGACGGTCGCGGCCAACCCGTCGTCAAAGCGGGTCATCGGTCGGATCAAGTCTGCCACGGGCAAGACCTCCCAGTTTGTCGCCTGCTCCGGCGTCGGGATGGCGACTTTTCCGTAATACGCGCCGCAGTCCCAACCGGGGTCCCAGCAGGCCTCCCCCGGATGCGCCGGGTCGTACAACTGCTGGAAGCCGGTCACCAGCAGCGTGCCGGCGCCGCCATCCCCGGCGGGGTAAAAGGAGAGGCCAAGCGCGCCCCAATTAAAGTCATCGGGCAGGCGGAAGGCACCCTGATAGGTGAGGTCTGAAGGCTGGAGGAGATCGCTGGGGGGACCGGTTGGTGTCGGTTCTGGGGTCGCCGTCGCCGGCGGAGCGGACCAGCCTTTGACGACCAGGGGCAGGTAGATAAAGTGATCGGGGGCCGAAGGTGGGCGGTACTCGTCGGCGCCCACGTCGGGGGCAGGGCCGAGGGGCCGGGCATCGCCGTCAAAGTCGTCGGGCACGTCGGGCAGCGCCGCCGCCCGGTCAATGGCCGCCGTGGCCGAGGCGGCCAGGTGCAGGTTGCCATTGCCCCCATCGGCGAACAGGGACAGGGGTTGGTTTTCCAGGTTTCCGATGAGGGTGGCCGTTCCCCCGCGATCCCGCAGGTTGTGGCTGACCAGGTTGTAGAGAAGGTCCACGTCGGTATAGTTAAAGCGCCACTCGATAGAGGAAAAGGGGGCCTGGGTGGAGGCGACGGTGTTGTGCAGGACGCGGGCGCCGCAGGCGTTCCACAAGCAGATGCCACAATCAAAGCCATATTCAGAGGCGAACAGGCCACCGTCGTTGGCAAAGACAAAATTGTTGCGGATGATGCCGCCATAGTGGTCCACATAGCCGCCACCCGCGCCGGGACAGGGGTTGTCGGCGTAGGTGCGGACGCCGCTGCCGCTCGTCACCAGGCCAAAACCGATGCCGCGAGCATTGTTCCGCAGCTCGTTGCGCTCGACCAGGGTATCGCGGCAGGAGCGCCACAGGTGGATGCCATGCTCCGCCAGGCCACTCGCGCACCAGAACCCTTCGATACGATTGTCACGGATGATCCAGTCGCGGGCCTGATGCGCGTCCACGCCGCCGGTGTAGCAATTGTCGCGGATATGGGCTCGCCCGACGTCGGTCAGTTCGATGTGCGAGCAGGCGATCACCCCGCTATCGGGGAAGTAGAGGGCATTTGTGCCCGTGTAAGGGTTGATCTTGATCGCTTGCTGGCCGGGGTCCAGGATGTGAACGTTGTAGATGAGCGTGCCCGTTGTATCGGCCAAGTTGGAGGACATGACGTGGATGGGATGATCGTAAGCCCGGCGCAGGGTCAGGTCGGCGATGGTGACGTTGGAGGCGACGATCTGGATGATCTCGGTGGTCACATAGTTGCCGTCCAGGATGACGCTCTCCCGGTTGCCGCTGGCGGAGCGGAGCGTCACATTGGGGACATCGAAGCGCAGGTAGACGCCGTTCAGGTTGTAGATGCCGTCGTTCACCAGGATCGTATCGCCGGGGGAGGCGTTGTTCACGGCGGTTGCCAATTCGGTCACGGTAGAGACGGTGATGGTGGGTCCGGCCGGCGGCGGAAGGGGAGGGCATTGGGTGCTGGATGTTCCATATTGGGAAGGGGGGACGGCGCAGGTGGTGGCGCTCATTGCCGCCAGCAGGACAAAGACGAGCAGCAGGGCAAACGATTTTGAAATCTTCATGGTCAGGCTTCTCCTACCCCGGACGAGCCGGAATCAAAGAAAGCATCGGGAGCCTGGGTTGGGTGTGGCTAATCATTGCGCACCACCAGCGGCAGAAAAACCTTGTGCCTGGCTGGTGGGATGGCGGCCAGGGCATTGCCAAAGTGATCGTTGGTCTCAGCTACGCCTGCAATATTCGCGCTGTCCTGGTGCCAGAACTGGTTGCCCGCAGCCACAATGCCGTTACTTGAGCCGTACAGGATGTGCACCGCGCCTGCGTCCACGATGCTGCCCACGTCTTCGTTGCGGATGCCCACCGCCAGGTCGGCGCGCCGGTCGTGGTTAAAATCGCCGGCGGCCAGGGCAACGCCAAACAGGTCCCCTGCTTCGGCCCCATCCTCCATGCCGGAGCGGTCCTGGTGCCAGAAGTCATTGGCGACGCGGCGATAAAGCCCGGCCGACGCGCCGTAGAGGATATCCACGGCGCCGGCGTTCACCCAGTCGGTGCCCAGGTCTTCGTAGGGGATGCCTACCGCCAGGTCGTCGCGGCCGTCGCCGTTGAAATCGCCGGCGGCCAGGGCGTGCCCGAACCCATCACCGGCCTCGCCGCCGCCGCCTTCGGTCCAGAACTGGTTGCCCGTGGCCGTCAGCCCGGCCGGCGAGCCGTAGAGGACGTTCACGGCTCCGCTGTCAACGATGCTGCCATTGTCCTCGTCTGGGACGCCGATGGCCAGGTCGGCGTAACCGTCGCCGTTAAAGTCGCCCGCGACCAGGGCTTTGCCAAAGAAATCATTCGCTTCGTACATATCGCTGACGCCAAACAAGCCCTGCACCCACGCCTGGCTGCCGGCAGCGGAAAGGCCGTTCGCCGTTCCGTACAGGATGACCACCCGGCCGGCGTTGGAGACGCCACCCAGGTCCTCCCCGGCGATGGCCACGGCCAGGTCGTCGCGGCCATCGCCGTCGAAATCGCCGGCGGCCAGGGCGTAGCCGAACCCATCGCCGGTTTCGGGCGCGCCGCCCAGGCCGTTATAGCCCTCGTACCAGATCTGGTCGCCCGCGGCCGACAGGCCGTTGCCCGAACCGTAGAGCACGTTCACTGCCCCGGCGCCGTTTTCAGGCTCGATGTCCTCACCTGGTACACCCACGGCCAGGTCATCGAACCCGTCGCCGTCGAAATCACCCACGGCCAGGGCTGCGCCAAAGTGGTCGTCGCTCTCGACTGCGCCTTCTACGCCTGGGCTGCCCTGGTGCCAGAGCTGGTTGCCCGCGGCCGACAGGCCATTGGGCGACGCGCCGTACAAGATGTGCACCGCCCCGCCATCCACCGCCGTGCCGATATCTTCGTAGGGCACACCCGCGGCCAAGTCGGCGCAGCCATCGCCGTTGAAATCGCCGGCGGCCAACCTGTAGCCAAATTCATCATACTCTTCGGCCCCGTTGGTAGCGACCAGATCGTCCTGGTCCCAAATCTGGTTGCCTTGGTAAGTGATGCCGTTGGCCGAACCGTACAAAACGTTGACCGCCCCGGCGTCGGCCACAGTGCTGACATCTTCCCATTCGACGCCCACAGCCAGGTCAGCATACCCATCCCCGTCAAAATCGGCCCGGGCCGGGGCTAAGTCTGGCCATGCAGCCAGGGTCAAAAGCAACCCCAAAACCAACACACCGCTGAAAAATCGTCGCCCTTGCATCGAAAACCTCCTTACTATCTGAATTTTGGATGGAATCGGTTGAAGCAGTGGCTATCTGTCTGTTGATGCCTCCTCATCGTGTCACCTCGGAAAAGCGATCGATTGCCAGTATAGCACCCAACCGTCCTGGCAGCGTCTGGCTGGCGTCCGATAACCGTCCGCTCTTTAATTTTCTACCTGCCAGCTTTGTTCAGGGAAGGTAGGTGATGTCGAGGTGTGGCCGGCGGTCGGGCAGCGGGTAGTCGCTGGTGTCCACCCAATAGTGGGCGCCCCGAGGGGCGCTGGTGATCATGATCAGCAGGCCAAAATTCTGGTCTGGATGGGCAAGCCAGTGCCGGACCGCCTCTGTCACGTCAATGCTAAGCCAATCGCTGCCGTGGAGTGAATCGCTGCCCAGAGCTTGGACCTGGTAGTCGGTATCGGCAGCCAGCCCCGGCTGCGACCAGGGTGTGTTAAAAGTGGCCGTATCCTGTTCCCAGGGAACGAGCAGGCGGAAGGCGGATACAGTGGCGGGAAAAGGCTGGGTCAGAACTTCGTTGAGGAAGGTCTCTAGGTGGAGGTGAAAGACAGCTTGCTTGATACTCGCATCTGCGGGGATGGAGCTCAGATCAAAGCGGATCAAAACGCGGTCATACGGATAGTTCCAGTACGAAAGATGCACCTGGGGATAGATAGCGTACAGGTCTTTCGAGTAGTTTGGATCATAGGGCAGATCAGGGATCTGGCCGTTGAGCCAGGTATCCTGGACGGCCATTGGGCCGGAAATCGAGGTTGTAACCGGCTGGCGGGTTGGGTTCAACGGGAGCAGGCCGCTGGCGGCCAGACCTAACAGGGTGAGGAGGAGCAGCAGCAGGCCCGCACCCAGCCACCGATAAAGGTGGCGGGGACCAGGTGGTTTTTCGATGCGGGCGGCGGATGTTGGGGGTTGGGCATTGGATGTTGCAACCAGGTCGTCTTGCAACGATAGCCTGGCTTGGGCTGCTTGCGCCGGCACGATCCTGGGGAATGGCGGCAGAGCCTCGCCCTTCAGGATCGAGTCGCGCAGGGCTAGCGTCTCTGGCATCGGTTCTGCGCCCAGCTCGGTGCGCAGCATCGCCTTGCAGTTTTCGAACTCGCGCAAAGCAGCGGCCCGGTCTCCGGCCCAGTAGTACAGCTCCATCAGGTAGCGGTAGGGTTCCTCGCGCAGCGGGTCGTGGGTCAGCAGCCGTCGCGCGGCAGCGATGGCCCCCTGCACCTCCCCCCTTGACCGTTGTTGGGCAACTCTTTGTTCCAGAAGTTGGATGTAGCGCTGGTGCAGGTGTGCCCGCTCGGCCAGCACCCAGTCGTCGTACAGGCCGGCTAACAGGTCACCCCGATAACAGTCAATGACCTCAGCCCATTGCGCCTCGCTGGCTGTTGCTGGGTTAAAATTGTCCAGGAGAGCCACATCCAGCCAGCAGGGAGCCTCGGGGTTCCATTGCACAGTGTTGTGCTCGGTGAGGATCCAGGGGGTGCCGGCAGAGGGGGCGGGCAATTGCTTGCGTAGCAGGTGCAGATGGCGGCGCAGGTTGGCGCGGGCTTCTTCCTCGGTCACGTCGGGCCATAGGGTATAGGCCAGGTAATCGCGGGGGATGGGGTGCTGCCTTTTCAGGAGCAGATAGGCCCACAGGGCCAGCACCCGGCCAGGTGTGGGCAGTGGCAGCAGGCCGTTATCATCGAACGCCTGGAAACCCCCAAACAGGTGGATGCGCAACATCGAATCCAGTATACCACAGATGAGGCATAAATCAAAACCTGGCAGTTTGAGCCTTGCCCTCGGTTCCCCATACCTGTAACGAATGGTCTCCCCAGACCTTCAGCCTGGGGAGACCGCTGCTTTTCAGAACGGTGACATGCTTTCTATGGCGACTCGCGCAGCACCAGTGGGAGATAGATGTGGAAGGATAGGCGGGTGACGGTGACAGTGTTCGTGTACACTCCCGCTGCCCCCTCCTCGGTGCTGACTTGCAGCACGTTGGTCAGCGGGCCGGCGTAGCCTGCCGCGACGGTGACAACGGCCGTCTCGGTCCAGACCTGGCCGGGCAAGAGGGGGGGCGGCGTCCAGGTGAGGATGCCGGTGGGCGTGACCTGCGCCGGCAGGATGTCGGTGATGGTCGCGGTGAGGCTGACCATGCCGTTGTTGACCACCTGGAGGGTATAGGTCAGCGATGCTCCCGCCTGCACCGGGTCTGAGGAGGCTTGCTTGGTCACCGTCAGGCCGATGGGCCACTCGTCGGCGCCGATGTCGTAGCCGGCGCCCATGGGCCGGGGGTCGCCATCTATGTCTGTGGTAACGCCCGTGTTCACACCCCTGTCCACTGCTGCGCTGCCGGGGCCGAGGTGATAGTCCCCGGCGCCGGGGTCCACGAAGGCTGGATCGCCCCAGACGTTGACCGTGCCGGTGACGATGGTGCCCCCACCGGCCCAATCGGTCTCGTTGCCCCACAGGGTGGCTTCCAGGTGTGCGCTGCTGCCGGCTTCGGCGATGAGCCCCACCGTGTGACCCACCAGGATCGTGTCGGTCAGGACCACCGTGCTCCTGTATTCCGTTTGGCTCCGGACGTAGAGGCCGTTGTGGCCGGCGTTGCCGGCGATGGTGTTGTGCGCCAGGCGAGGCTGGGAATCGGTCACGAGCAGCCCGCTTCCATCAGATGAGGCACGGTTGTCCACGATCCAGTTGTTGACGAGGATGGCATCGCTGTGGTCTTCCAGGCACAATCCACCGCCGCTATCGGCCTCGTTGGAAGCGATGATGTTGGACTGCACGACCGCGTTGCTTTGCACCAGAGCCAGTCCGCCGCCACAGGCGGCCTCGTTGGCAGTGATGAGGTTGGTCACCAGGGTGCCACCGCCGGACACCCCTCCGCCGCGGCCCACAGCCCTGTTGCCCGCAAAGGTATTGTCGCTCCAGGTTCCCTGCCCATACCCGCCGCCACCGTCGCCCCCGGCCAGGTTATCCCGGAAGACATTGCCGCGAACCGTCGCAGTCGTGGCCCCCAGGTAGATGCCGCCCCCGTTCCTGCCGGCCACATTCGCTGTCACGGTGTTGCTGAGGATCGGCGTCGGTTCGGCGCTATAGTCCAGATAGATCCCTCCGCCGTCGCCGCTGGCTATGTTGTCTTGCACCATGTTCCCCACCAGCTCGGCCGCGCCGCCGTCGCCGCCCATGTAGACCCCTCCGCCATGGCCCTGCGTCCAGTTGTGGGCAATGACGTTGCCGGCAAAGAGGAGCCGTTGGCCAAGGCCCGTCCCCTTGTGGGGCAAGGGCGGCAGGCCCATCCTGGCCCGCACCTCCTCCCCAAAGTACAGCCCACCTCCGTTAAAGTGAGCCTGGTTCCCGGCCACATAGTTCCCCACCAGCTCCGAGTGCCCGCCATAGATCTCGACGATCAGACCCCCACCTTCGTATTGCGCGGTGTTGGACAGAAAGACATTGTTCGTCAGGGTGATCGCCTCGGAGCCAAAGTAGGCTCCTGCCCCCATGCCGGCTGTGTTGGAGAAAAAGAGAGTATCCTCCAGCCGGCCGGTCCCCTCGACCATCAGCATCCCACCGCCAAAGAATGGAGCCGCATTGCCGGTCAAGGTGCTGTCGCGCATCGTGAGATAGCTGTTGTAGGTATAGATGCCCCCGCCCGAGTCGGCCATGTTGTCGTGGAAGAGGCAATCCCGGATTTCCGCTGCGGCGCTCAAAACGTAGAGCCCGCCGCCACGGTTATGGCCGTAGGGGTCGGCACCGGCCTGGGTTGCGTCGCCGCCCGTCAGCCGCAGGCCGGCCACCGTAGGCGCGGCGCCGCCAGTGATGACCAGCACCCGCCCCTGGCCCTGGGCGTCCAGCGTGGTGGGGTGGGCGATGGGATCGGGGTCGGTCCAGTTCGTGACGGTGTAACCGCCCTGGATGGTGAGCGTCTTGCTCAGGTAGACCACCTGGGTGATGACCGAGGAGCCATTGTAGCCGGGCGGGGAGGGTCGGCCATGTACGTCAGTATAGACGCCGCCGGCGACTTGGACAACATCGCCAGGGTTGGCGGCGTCTACGGCGTCTTGGATGAGGGCATAGTCGCACGTGGGCGGTCCGGCCGGGCAAACGGTCCACTCGGACGGCTGAGCAAGGCCGGTCTGCCCGGTCAACAGCAGCAGGAGAATGAGGATCAGGCCACCCAGGCTGAGGGTCCATCCGAGGGCAAAGAGCTTTTTGTACATTCTGTCCTCCTCTACCTTGTGTGGTGATGCACATCGCCATGGCCGCTCTTGCCATCGCGGCCGTTGCTTGAGGCCTGGTGATGCGAGGACAATGATCGTGCCCTTGCTTCAAGATCAGTTTATCACAGATTCCTGCGACAGTCAACTATCCCCCAGAAATGTTGGCATCGCACTGAATGGAAGGTGATGGTGGTATATCATGCGCTCCTCAGCGGTCTGGTTGACAGCCAGCCTATTGTGCGCTATAGTATCCAGCGCAGGAGGATACAACCATGTTCGATCGGGTCATTGCCAATGGGACTCTGGTCACCGCCGAGGCCACGGTGCGGGCCGATTTGGGCATCCTCGGCGGCCAGATCGCAGCGGTCGGAGTGGGCCTGGCCGGCTGTGAGACGATTGACGCTGCCGGGATGCTGGTCTTGCCCGGCGCGGTGGATGAGCATGTCCACTTGCAGATGCCGGTGGGCGAATTCGCCTCCAGTGACGATTTCTACAGCGGAACGGTGGCCGCTGCCTGCGGCGGAACGACGACGGTGCTCGATTTTGTCGAGCCCAGGCCGGGCCAAGACCTCCTGGAAGCCCTGGCTGCCCGTCGCGCCGAAGCCGATGGCCGGGTGGTGGTAGACTATGGGCTGCACATGACCCTTGCCCGCGCCGACGATGAGACGCTGGCCCAGGTGTCGGCCTGCGTGGCAGCCGGCGTCTCTAGCTTCAAGCTATACATGGCCTATGAGGGGCTGCGCCTGGACGATGGTGGCCTGCTGCGGGCGCTGGCCGCGCTGCGGCAGCACGGCGGGCGGGCGTTGGTCCACGCCGAGAACCACCACGCCATCGCTTACCTCATCGCCCGGGCACTGGCCGAGGGCCGCACCGGCCCGGAGAACCACCCCCTGACCCGACCTGCCTGGATGGAGGCCGAGGCGGTTGGCCGCCTGTTGGCCCTGGCCCGCGTCACCGGCACGGCGCTGGTGGTGGCTCACCTGTCGTGCGCCGTGGGGCTGGAGGAGGTGCGCCGGGCGCGGGCTCACGGTCAGAGGGTGTGGGTCGAGACCTGCCCCCAATACCTTCTCCTGGACGAAGCCGACTACTCTCGCCCAGGCTTTGAGGGGGCCAAGTTCGTCATGTCGCCACCCCTACGCACCGGGGCCGATCGGGAGGCGTTGTGGGCCGGGCTGGCGGCGGGTGAGGTAGACACCGTCGCCACCGACCACTGCCCCTTTTTCTTCGAGACGCAAAAAACGCGCGGCCTGCACGATTTCTCGCGCATCCCCGGCGGCGCACCAGGCATCGAGACCCGGCTGGCGCTGCTCTATACCTACGGCGTGCGGGCGGGGCGGCTTTCCCCCCAACGTTGGGTGGAGGTCTGCTGCACCGAACCGGCCCGGCGGTTTGGATTGGCCCCGCGCAAGGGGACGCTCGCCGTGGGGGCCGACGCCGATGTAGTGGTGTTCGACCCGGATCGGCGGGCCACGCTGTCGTGCCAGACGTTGCACCACAACGTGGATTATACCCCTTACGAGGGCTGGGAGGTGCAGGGCTGGCCGGTGACGGTCCTGTCGCGGGGGGAGGTCATTGTCCGAGATGGCGAGTTCATTGGGGCAGCAGGGCGGGGGCGTTTCCTGCGCACAGCGAGTCTCCCTGGAGGGTGATGGGATGAAAGTCGCCATCCTGGGGGCCGGCGGTGTCGGGGGGTATTACGGCGGCCTGCTGGCCCGCAGCGGCAACGACGTAACGTTCATCGCCCGTGGCGCGCACCTGGCGGCCATCCGCGAGCATGGCCTGCGGGTAGAGAGCGTCCACGGCGATTTTGAGGTCCGCCCGGCGCAGGCCACCGACGATCCGGCAACTGTTGGCCCGGTGGACCTGGTGCTGGTGACGGTCAAAAGCTATGATCTGGAGGCGGCAGCCGCAGCGGCGCAGCCCCTGGTTGGCCCAGGGACGGCCGTGTTGCCCCTGCTCAACGGCCTGGACGCCGCCGAGCGGCTGGCAGCCGTGCTCGGCGACGATCCCATCCTGGCCGGCCTGACCCACATCTCGGCCTCCATCGCCGCGCCGGGGGTTATCCGCCAGGTGAGCCCGTTGCGGCGTATCACCTTTGGCGAGCGGAGCGGCGCTATTACCCCTCGCGTCGAACGCATCCGCGATGTGCTGGAGGCCTGCGGCATCGAAGTGGTGATCACCTCGGCGGTGGAGGTGGCCCTCTGGGAAAAGTTTGTCTTTATCGCCTCTATTGGCGGTGTGTGTGCCCTGACCCGCCTGCCCATTGGCCCGGTTTTGGCCACGCCCGAAACCCGGCAGCTCTATCTGGACGCCCTGCGCGAGGTGGAGGCGGTAGGCCGGGCGCGGGGCGTGGCCCTGCCCGCCGACATGATAGAGAGCACCTTGCGGCTGACCGAGGGGTTTGCTCCCCCGACCAAGCCCTCGCTGCTGGCCGACCTGGAGGCCGGTCGCCCCCTGGAGCTGGAGGCGCTGAGCGGCACGGTGGTGCGCTACGGCCGCGAGGCAGGGGTCCCAACGCCGGTGCACGACAGGATCTACACCACCCTCAAGCCCAGGCTGGTCAGGGTTTAGGGCAATCGGTTCGGTCGGGTGTTCACGCCAGGCAGGCTTTGACCTTGTCCAGCAAGCCGTTCATGCTCAGCAACGTATGGGCATAAAAGAAAATCTTGCCATCTCTGGCCTTACGGCTGAGTCGTTGCAGGTCGCGGATGCGGTCGTCGCCGGAAAAGCTGACAAAGAGGATCGGCACCTGCGACCACTGGGGGGTGTTGCGGATCTGCTGCGACAGTCGGTAAGCCTCAGAAGCAGAGCTGGACAGGTCTACGATCACCAGGTTGGGCACATGGTGGTGCATTGCATATTCGGTCTCTGCCCAGCTCGATGACACATCTACCTGATAACCGGCTAACTGGAGAAGATCATAGACCCCTTCCAGCAAAGAGGAATTCTGGCCGATTATCTGGATCCGCTGTCTGCCCTCGCTCATGACCCGATCTTTTCTCACCGGTTGAACCATCTTGACTATGTTAGATTTTGCTGAAGACGGCCCTCACCCCCGCCCTCCGCTCCGCGTCGGGCACCCCCTCTCCCAAGTTTGGGAGAGGGGGCCGGGAGGTGAGGGCTTGCTACTGACCAATCTAACATTAGACATTATCGAGAATAGCGTTTTTCACCGCAAAGACGCGAAGGCCGCAAAGAATTTCAATATAAAACTTGGCGTTCTTAGCGTCTTGGCG